>BNJU01002022.1_pt1:0-250000 | contig 738426 bp, 961 predicted proteins | sample 8539281 | NCBI WGS metagenome assembly BNJU01 (sample SAMD00202456, study PRJDB9452) | human saliva metagenome | isolation source: human saliva | place: Japan
TGCACGATTCATCAGGCATATCTCACTCCTCTTGATAAAGTATTCTATTTACTTTGTCTACGCCATACTTCCGATTTTTAATACTACTTTCAGTCATTTGTCAAATTGATAGTATAAAATTAATATTCAATATTGCATTTACTTCTCTCTCTTGGAGGTCTCTTCATTTCTCACTTTCCTCTATTGGAAGATGAGTTAATAGTAAACACTTACGTATGTTTCGAGTCGCTTGTGACATTTGCTAATTTGCTCCTTGTTGAGATGGGTCCCGTATTTTATAGTAACATCTTGGATGGTAGTCAGCCGTGAGTGAGTTTTTGCCTCTTGAAAAACACTCCTTCAACTTCAAACACACCCATCTGGTCTACTTCATGAGATAATTTCTAATTACTAAAGGCGAACAGCTACAAACCAACTATAGCGTATATTGTTAATATCGCTAATATACCTGAGACCTAGAAATCTGCATTGTTTCAGCTTTTAAAATAATCACTATCACGCAATGCTAACTGGTGATAAGAGAACTGTAACATATATCCCAAATGTATTCTCACATATTGTATGTGGATAACTGCTGGTAGAGTGCTCGTCAGATATTCTATTCATAATCTGCCTCGAGTATTAAAATCTCTCTCTAACTTTTCTTTATATCCTTTATCATAATATTTCAACTAATACATCTGGATTTGCTCAATAGAATTTATTGATAATATGAGCGAGATCTCTTTTATTCATAAAATAGTTTCGTTCTACTATTAATTAGCCTGCTTTTCTACTACTTCAATAAATTCTGTTATTGTGTCGTGTCTCATAAACGTATTTTTAAAAGAAATGTTTATCGTGAAAACTCATTATATTTCAACATATGGTTTTCACTAAAATACTATATTGAAACTAAGACAATATAAAATGAGCGAACTTTGACATATACTCACCTTATGCCGTCACTTGATTAACGGCTAACAAGATACTGTCGCAAAAGTAGCTAATTATCGGTAAAACTACAATTAAACAAGCTCCAACGATGTCGCATAGTCTTGCTCTTCGTTGTATTTGCTCCTCTCTAAATTATCATAATGTTTCAATCTATCTGCCTGAGATTGTTTCTTTACAAAATTCTGCGCAAAACCTGACTAAGGTGAGACATCTGTCGTAGATTTTCTGCTCACTTCAAATCTTCTGCTACGTTGTGTCAAAGGTCTCAGCTCAGATAATTTTCACGAGTCGAAGAGAAACTGGTAACGCAAAAGGATATATCAATTTTACACTTTGGAATTCTATCGATATCAATAACTTAGTGACTGTTTAACAATCCATATTTACACAGCAGATTGTATCTCTGGTCAGTCATCGGATAAAGTGTAATATTTTACAATCGTATGAATAGTGACGCAGTACCTGATACTAAAATCACAGTAATTATCATACATCTTCAGCTGTATGTTTCACAGGCGGAAGCTGACTTGCATAGAAGAGTTCATCGAAAATCAGCTTCATTGTCGAAAAGATATTTGAGTACATCTCAGAATCTTACCATTTAGTACTATTAACCCTAAGGTTTCGGCAAGAGCCTAACCCTAAACAGCAGTCCATACAAAATGCAGTTCTTTAACAGATAATCTTAGTATTTCTTTTTGGGACTCCGCATGTTTCACTTCGTGATGCTAAGCTATATCTTCAGATGCATCATTGTTTCTGATTCTCTTAGTATATCAGGTGAAATTTAGTCGACTCCTTCTTTCGTTTGTATCCTAATTTTTACCTCCAGCAAGTTAATATCTACCGAAAGTAGATTAAATGCTTGTTACCAATGGGTCAGAGCTCTTATCTATCGATTGTATATTTCTCGTTTGTATGTGCTTCTTTATTTATTATTCCTTTTGTATAAAGTGAGGATACCATCACCGAACTGCTAGCTAAGAAATAATCAAACACCACCTGTACTGTGTACGAGAAGATCCCGCCATAAACTAGTACGTAGTGACTGATTTTACTGTACTACGCAGCACCATAAAAATACCGGTAATCTAATCAGTCCCATTAGTACGGTCACCTTATAACATAGGGTGTACTCTGACTTTTTAATATTATTTCTAATCTGTGTACCTCCTATAGTTTGAGATTATTTTTCTAGCAGTATTATTAACAATTGGTTTTTCTAATTGTTCTACATCAACTCTGACACAGTCCTAATGCGAGACCAGTGTTTATACTTTAACTGTATAAATGTGAGCTTTTAAGATCCTTGCATTTGTTTAGTGTGTAATCTAGTATGATATCCTAAGTAGTGCTACTTTCTCAGGCTAAAATGTATAACCTATTGATGTTGATGCTGAGTTTTAAAGTATGTTCATCTGTAATTTACAAAAATGTGTTGGCACTCATGTGTTGTCTGCTGCGTACAACTATGTACCTTGATTTCATGAAATACTGAACCTCCTATATATTATCCATAATGCAGAATAGTTGTCTGCACCAAAACCTCTTCAGGCAAACCGGTAAATTTGTAAAGATTACTAGAAGCCAGAATACGACAAACCGTCAGACTTGTTGTTCAAATCATTAAGACTATAATCCATAGCATATAATCTTCCTATATCTCCTCCTTAAAATCCTCTATTTTTAAAATTAATAATATAACTAAAATTAGAAAACCTATAGAGTTTAGATCTCTACTCTTTCCAATTGTGGTCTCATCACCATGTCACCATGGGCAGACTATTTTGGCACCATCAAGCTTAAAGCTCATGCATTTCTAATGAATCCAAGGCATCATAATCTGATCGTATTATAAATCATAACTTGACCGACCGCTTCTAAATAAATGCATCACCACTACTATAAACTTTACCAGAGTCTGATAATGCTCTCCTGGAGTGAATGCCCTGGTGTTGGTGATACGTAAACTTAAACCAGCAATTTCGTATTTTTGTTTTCTATCAAGCTCTCAAATTTCCGCTGGATCATCGCCGGACGGTAACTTCTTAAACGGAACCAATGAACAGTTGATCCGTAAAGTCAGTATCGCGCAATCGTCTCGTTTCATCACAGCCATACATGCAGGCTCTAGCGTTTTCTGACTCTTCTAATGACATAATATGATGCAGTAGGCATGAGTTAATCAGTGCTTCTGGACACACTTTACATTTTAATTCTTCTACAGCTTTTTGTATTCTATCAAGCCTTTCGCCTGGATACTGTAGCTTGCGATCCATCTTTATGACTTCACTGCTTGGTTTCATCTACCACTTATCCGTACTATTCTTCTAAATTTCTGCCATTTCTCAAAACCTTTCCTGTCGCATTATTATCTCTATTTCTGTCTACTCTTACGGTGATTAACAAGTCTTGGTTAGTAGTTTTACTTTACTTGCTATAACCTCATTATACATTGACAACTTATTGCTATACTGTGAATAGTATGGTTTTCATAAGAAACGTTTGGTTTCCTAACTTTTTCTATGAAAGTCGGGTTTAAATATCTAAGAAAAGGAGAATGCAAAGATGAGTCAGTTGTGCTGGGTTTCGTGCTCAGTGTTTCAATATTCAATAGTCACACTGCTCTATTTCTTACAGTAAAGTTCCAAACCTGTATAATTTTTATCATGCCTTTATGACCCAGGCTTGGTCTGAGCTTCTGCCAGTTTGGCTTAACAATACAATATGATGAGTTACTAGTTTTCGTTCTTCTTAGCAATGGTGGTATTAAATTAATCGGAAAGAAAAACACAGTTTCTTCTGGGGCTTGTACTTATCTTTATCGCTGGTATAGTACCAGCCTACTACTATCTTCAAAGTTGTCTTAATCAGTGATTACTTCTTGGTGCAATGGTCAGTCAATTCAACTCACTTTACAAATCTGGTATGATTGGTGATTTCTTTGATGAAGAACACCGGTACTTATGAGTCGGATTAAGAACTGCATTTTTAAATATGGTGGCTTTAACTACCTTTATTTCAGGATGCTTATTAATCTACAATTATTCAATACCATTTTGGTTTGCTTTGGCTTCCTCATTTATAATATTCTATTATTCGTACCAATTTAAAATGTAAATGACAAAAGTTAGCATTAAGTTCTAGAAACTATCGTTCTAACTCTTCTAACATTTTAGTAGAATTTCTTTATAGAACCTTCTTAAAATCCCTACACTACTAGCAGATATCATTATCAGCCAGATGTGGCTAGAAATCTGCACCTGATGCTGGCTCTAGTGAGCATACTTTCTGGGGTTATCTTTTGTGGTATTCTAGTTAAAGAGGTTTGAAAACCTCTTTACCTATGATGTGCTGTAAGTTTCTTGACTGTTGGAAGTGTATTGCTGCTTTAGCATAATATGTGTATCTTCTACATCTTGAGCTATTTTATTGGAATAAAGCTGTCATTAGGAACTATGTCATAAACTAACTTCTATATTTCAGAAACAAAGTGAGATAATAAGTTGTCAACTTTTGCAACAAGTGTAATCTTTAGTTGGTGGAAATGTGGTGTTATCCTTGCTCACTGTGGTGCTAACAAAATAGTAGCCTACACTTGGAAAAATATACAACACCATTTTCATTACTACTGCTCTAGTGCCTAATTTCTGCATTAGTTGGTTATGCACTAGTGAAAATATAAATAAAGAACATCTTTGATACTAATATCTTGGTGTTCTCCTTTTCTATAACTATGAGTAGCTCTTTTGTTTTCTCTAAAAATTACTAATTCATTATACTGGGTGGCCCTAGCTTGCTATACTAGTAGTTCGTAATGCAACTTTCGTCTATTCTACAAGTACAGAAAACGGTCATATTATCCTCTCCAGAAATTTTACTATTTTCTAACCAGTTTCTGGCGACGCCTTCTTTCATGACAGCTTTGATAAATTCTCTGTCTGAAGTAGTGGGAATTTGATATAAATTCGTGCAAATTCATTTTCAACTTTTACACGAGTTACTTCATAATAATACTTTCTTTCAAATTTCCATAACAATAACTCTATGACTATCAAAATAATCTTTTTGCAAAACCAGTTCATGTTATTAAATACTCTAGTGTCTAAGTGTATGTTTCTTTCTCCTCAGGGCCTGCTCTTGCGTGTCCAAATACCCACTTTCCCCATGCATAGTCTAAATCAGGTTGATTCTCATAGTCCCATGAAAAACTGCTCATATATGGAGCACGTCGTTATCTCACGCCTCATATTATTAGATATTATGGGTTATTAGTTTGCAACATCGGTTCTTTTCAAAGATCTTTCCCATCTCAGAGTGAACATACATACGCGATACTTCCTTTGTTATCGATTTGCTAACTCTTCAAATTGTTTCTAACCTGATTGGTCACCTTAACATCTACAACATAACTTTTCCTTCTTGTTTTACATTTCTCTTTCTCAACTTGAGTATAAGATTCACTTAGACCCGTACTTATCAAATTAAGTATGGTAAACTCCAAATGAGCACCAATTAAAACAAAAGCGTAATAGTGAGATATTTTTGCCGCCGACTTTCTGAATATTGAGTTTACTATTTTCCATTAAATACTCGCTTTCTGAAAAATTATCTCTTCATCTCACAAACACATCGATTAGATTATATCATATTTTATAATTTTCCTCATTTGTATGCTCTGTTTGTAGAAAGACCATTTGCAGTTATGTATCTAGGTAATTCTTTTAGAATTCATTCTTTTAGTGATAGTGATTTAAAATCAGTTTGATAACACAAATAGACTAAATCACCCTTGTATCTAGTTTATGGTAATTATTTTGTCTTTTAAACATCCTGTCTATATGTTTACAAAAGTCAGTGGATGAACATTGTCTATCACTATAAATCCAGTTGTCCTGCTGTTATTGAAATTCGATCTCCTCTCTCTGCTAGACCAGACTCTTTGAGCAAAGTTTGCAGTGCTAAACTTAGCATTTCTTCCATTGATAGCGTGTCTTCACTGAAATGTGTGTATCTCGTGTTAATGCTAATTTTCTAGCTTTTGTGATGTACTCTGCCAAATGTTGGAACTTTTGGTCGATATCTTGCGATAAACTTCGCACCGTTGTTCTGATTTTGTACGAGTTACCACAGTATGCGCATCAACGAGAGTCTGACGAGATGTTAGTTGATAACTGAGATTTACGTGCGCAATATCCATTTTGGCGATGTTTTATATTCTTCGATGAACGTCATCTCGCTTATCTTGACTTTTCGATGTAATTGTAATAATTCCTGTCAACTTTCAGCTCTAGTACGCTTCTTTTGGATGATTTCCTATCGCTGTTTCTTCGATTAACATGATCGCGTCAACACCATCTATTGCTGCGTCTTTGCACGTCGAGATACTTCTACTTTGACGTATGGTCTAGGATTATAGATCGTTGAGATGTAGCATCTGCGTTGTCAATGCTGCTCTTTATGACATATTAGCTTTTCTAATGATCTGTTCCTGTAAAGTCTTGGTGAGCAGTTCATTTCCCAGCTCAATCCTATTAATCATTATTGAATCTGCACGTTAAGTTATTTCGTCAGTATATTCTCATAGCGCTTCTTTACAGTCTGTTGTCATTCGTCTAATATCTTTTCTCCATTCAGCCCGAAGTATACTTTTGCTTTTCTAATTTCATCCAGAACTGCTGACAAATGCGACATGCAGCAAAATCAACATCATTTTGACAAACAGTGAAACTAGTTTATCTCTCTTCAATGCATAAAGTTTCTATTTGCTTTCTGCATATATGTGGTCCCAAATCATAGATTATTTACGCAGTATTTTGACTCGTTTTCTCTTCCACTCTTTTATTTTGTTAATTCTTACATGCTTCTGCTCTGTATACATAATCAACTATATTACATAGCATCTGCTGACTACTACATGTCCATCAGTTCTTGTTACTACAAAACTTTGCGATAATTTTTGCCTCTAGTCATGATGTACCTACCTCATCTTTAAAAACTGATTTCTTTGAAAGTGATCTAACACATCTAAATTATTATTTTCCTAGATATTTTACAAAATTTATAATCGCTTTAGTTATTATACATCTTAAAGCATCTCATTAAAACTACATTCTAAATCTATATACTCTGGCATTCATAAAACGTGCTTACTTTTCAGCTATACTCGCTCTTTGAGTGTGTTGAATATCTAATTCTACGTATTCACAAATATAAATACCGTACTAATATGTACTGGTTTCTTTTGCTATATCATATAATAATTAATCAATAATTCAACTCGACTAAATTATGATTTCTTTTGGTGCTTTGCTACTCGCAGTTCAAGATAGTCAAATTCACCATCAAGGATTCTCCATACTCACCATATGTACAAATTTAAGGTGCTTTAATTTCTCGCTCCACGCTGTGCTTTTCCTTAATATAGCAGCATGTTTTCCTCATTTCGCGAACTGCACCTTTCTCCGACACCGTCCATGCAGTCTTCTGCAGTTGCAATAAACATACATGTGATTTTTCTCTTGGTGTTGGTTCTTCTGTTAGTGCACGGTTTCTAGATATTTAACTTGTACGATATAACATCCACGATTTCCTAGCGCTGTCCAATCATAACGCATCACGTAGTATCATCTGACATCTTCTTAACTAATTCTGGAGTAGTTACCTCACCGTTTCCGATAACTGGAATTTTAAGCTCTTTTGCTAGCATCTCTAATGACATCCCAGTGAGCTTCCACCATACATCGCACTTTTGTTCTACCGTGAATAACTATTGCCTGGCAGCGCGCGCTCTGCTGCATTATCCGTATACTGTAATCTATTGTCATCCCATCCGCGCGCATTTTGCAGTTTACAGGCTTGGATGCTGAGTCTACCAGACGTCAAGTGCCTCATCATACCTTATCTAGATCCAGTATTAATTTACTTTCCAGCATCTACTTTTGTAATTTTTGGAACTGGGCATCCCATATTTCAGTCGATTAAATGTCTGCTTCTGTATATCAGCATACTTCTTGACTGCCACCAAGTATCGAGTTTCTCACCGAAATATTTGTGCAAACCATGGACCTCCCTTGCAGATGATATACAACCTATTCATCTGATCTTTTATTATTGAATAAAATTGCTTTATCCTATACCATTTCGGCACAAACTAATCCAACACCAGCTCTCCTTAGCTGTTAAACAGAAACGCAGCATGACATACACGCTGCTCGCTCGGTGCTAGACTTCCTCTGTCGGTATTTCGATTTCTCATTTTAACAACCTATGCTGTTTCTGAATCTTTCATATGTTTGTCTCTGTCTATAAACTAATCTGTTATTTTGTCAGCAGTTGCTATACTCTTACTGTCAACATCTATATCTCCATACATTTCTACTGCGAGCCTAATGCAAATTTCTCATGAATATACTTTATGAGGGCTGTAAATCAATCTATCATCTTTAAGAACAGTATATATATGCAGATTATATCGAGTATCTATCAGTTCTCTCGAGTGCTCTTTTCACAATGCGCCAAGTTCTGTAACTCCTACTCTTTGAATAGTATCTAGTAGTTCATATAGCACCCAAGTCTCTCTGTCCTGTACTGTTAGAGGTTTTGATGATCACCACCCATGCTGTGGTGCTTTCGTAAATGCTGCTTAGTTTTGTAATTTTAGAGATTACTCGCTTCCTGGCCTCTTAAAAGCTTTCTTTTAAATCTTGCTCTCGTGACCGGCTCTATATTTGGTTCCTAATGCTCATCTAATCATTTGACCTCATCGACTTCCTCGACGTGTTTGGTACCTACAACTTCTCCACATTGTTCAATGATATGTTTATAGGTGCAGCTGGCTTGATGTCTAGCTTAACATTTTTCAATTTGAGAAACTTTTTCAAAATATTTTTAGAGACTGTCACGCTGGGCGTTCTAATAAATTATACGTCGTGAAGTTGCGAGTCTACCACTGCCACCATCTGCAATATCAGCATAACTTACGCTGCTCTGTCATACTCATCACTAAACAGCTCTTCTTAATCAGCTTCACTCAATACTAAAAATAAATTTTTGACCTAATCTATTTTGTCTTCTGATAATCTCCGCATGATTATACGATACTTCAAGATTATGTATATAATTTCAAAGTCTTCATGGTCGATACCTCTCATCATCTGTTAACGCTTAACTACAAAATTTTGCAACGCATATTTCCTTGTGTCTCTACTGATTTATGCTTACATATCAATAGCGACTTAATTATACGTTGTCAAATCTGCGTTTTAGTTTTAGTAAAATCAATGTTTCTTAGTGTTTACTGTGACTATCAAATATACTTACAGGTAGTTTTTATTTCTTTTCTATACCTAAAATGAAATGCGAGCAACCTGCTTAATCAACCGATAAGTGAACTAGAAGAATTTAATCCGTTTTCGGAAGAACATCGCGAGTTTTCTCCTTTGTTTGTTTCCTCTTTCAGATCTAGCTTGTTCGGTTTAGCTTTTGCTGTGTTCAGTCTGTAACTTCTTTTTGAATTATCTGCTTCTTGATTTGTATTAGAAGCTACATTTCTGAAGGTTTTGATTTGTCTGAAACAGGTTTCTCTGTGGTTAGATCAGAGCGGAAAGGCTGATTCAGGGTAGTTGATACTTCTTTTGCTTGCAAGTCAATTTGCACAACTACTGGATCGTGGTGAATGCGTCCATGTTCTTCCATGGATGAGGCATTAATATGAACTGGAAAGACTACTTTATCCTTAATATTTTAGAAATTAAAAATATTGTCAAACTTTGATTGCTTCCATCGGTGATATGAATATCTATCTCCTTGCTTTCATGTTCAGCCATTAAGTTAACTAGTTCATTTCTACGATTGTTCTTACACTATCTGAGAATTCAAAAGTCGTTAAGTCACCTGTTAGAACAAATTTTTAAGTTTGGATTTTGACGTAATCCTTCTTTAATAAAGCATTTAAATTTTGGCAACCTCTTCAATACGTTTTTAGCTCTTTTGATTTTCTACTGATGGTTTGGTTAGAACCATAGATTGCATCATCACCTAATTTTTGATTTTAAGTGGTTTTGCAATCTACTATTTCTTTCACCCTTTAAATTCAAATTCAGCCGCTATTGATTTCTCAGTGATGAACACTTGTTGGATCGACTCTTGATGGTTTTCTCAAGGTGTCCATTTAGAAAGCGTGCAGCTTCCTCCTTTCCACCTTTTCTTTACCAATTAAGTTTACTCTCTTAGGATTATATAAATAAGCTACCCTAATGTTCGCCCGGTTTACCACCATCTTTTCCCGAAATCGCTGGGCTATCTCAGATGTATTTATAATCAGGTCCTGCAAGACTCTTAATTCTTTGAGCTAATTTTTCCCCTCTCTAACTCCATCAACAGTTCCATCATTTACTACCATTGTTGTCTTGAACCTCAATGACGGTTATGATATCAGGACTGTGAACTTCTTTCTATAAATGAGATTAGCAATTTTATCAACTTTTTCCTCTGGTGTTTCATCATGACCCTTGTTGTTTGCTGAAGTTTTTCAATATTATAAAAACAATTGGTATCTTCTGAAGGATAAATTTTAGACACTTCACGTTTTAATCCTCCATCTTGGGGTGCTGGTACACTAGATGGATCGATTTTATACGTTTTATTTTTATAAAGTATACCACCTAATAATATCATTAAAAGTAGTCTTTTTGCTTTTGCTGCAAATTTATTTCCTACTGTAACCATTGAGTACTTACTGTGTTTTGCACACTCTAGGCGTATAGTCTCCACCGATTATTAAGCTTTTTGACCTTTGTAGTCACTGTGTCATAATATCACCTTTTATATTTGTGGACCTCAACTTTTGGTTTAGTCACTCTACAGGGCATTCCCTCTAGACTTTCCCAGTAATCTAAGCTTCCTTTCTGGATTATATTTGGTCGTGTATTATCAACTATGTCTTTGAGCATTTTCAGAAATATTTAATGCTTTTTGGTAAATCTGCTTTCCCTAATTTTGTTATAGTTGCATTAATAATTTGAGTAACTGTTGACTTCTAGCTGGTTTTTAAAAGTTTGCATGAGTTTTGAATATTCTTTATATAACCTTCTTTAACAGTTCCTTGAACTTTTAATAAAGTCACCTGATTCTACTTTATCTTTTGAAGCACATAGACTGCATGAAGTTTTTCGGATTATTATCTGACACTATCGTGAACATAGAAACCAGTTTTATCGAGTTTTAGTTACAACAACATTATTTATTACTATCTTTTCCAACAAAGGACTTTCGTGGCTTTTCTGCTTGTACTTCCCCTATGTTTTTCACTTCTTTTTGGGCAGTAACCGAGGACTTGTTTGTAGTCGCTCAGCAGGTATTTACTTCATCCTGTTGTAGTAGTCGGTCGTAACTTCTGTTTTACCTCGCACTTGCAGCTTCATTGTGCTTCAGCTGATAAATAAGTTGCTGCTCCTCCTATGCTGCACTTGCTAATAATATTGATAATTTGTATTTTTCACATATGAGACTCCTTGTATGTAAGTTTATTCTGGTGTTTTTGTAATCTAACTAATAAACTATCAATTGTTTGTTTGCAAAAATCCTCAATATAGATTTTTCTATATTGAGTTCATAAATCAATAATTAAACTGTTTAATTCTTCTTTTTAACTTTACCAACATAAATGATAAAATAATTACTCCTACAGTGCCATAAATGCTAACTTATGTTGCTATTCCTACTCTATCAGTTAACACTCCATTTACGAGATAGTAATATTGCTACAATAATAGATTCAAAAGTATAAAATATAGAAACATGGTTGTTCTGTCATCTTTTTACCAAAATATTTATGCATACATACATTGACCTGTATACTCATTAAGTGAAAAAGCTACAATATATAACATAAAATAGTACAAAACTTAGCATATATGTTTGAATAAAATAAACGATAATAACATTCCAATGTTCCTAACTACAAAAGAAATATAAAATACATAGCTTTGATAATTTATTTGATAATTTTTCATATATTACACTTCCTAACATTCCACTAACTGATATACCAATCCAAATATAACCGATAATATCAACATCAACTTTTTCAAGACACACTTGCCCACTGGTTTGATATTTAGAGATCAGGATAGAAGGAATAACAAAAGATATCACAAAATACTACTTTTACATAAGTGTTTCTTTTAACGAGTTTTTACTGTTACAAATGAATCTTATTTTCTCAACTGTATGAGTCTGTTCTAAATTTTGCATAAATATATAGTGTAAATAAAAACGAAAATAATAAAACTATCATACTTAATATTACTGAGTAAACTTTTATAATAGACATACGTACTACACTTATAAAATCCTACATTGCTGAGAAAAATAAGTGCATACAGTGAACTGCTGAAAGAGCCTTTATCATCCCTATTTCTTCATTGTTTTTGTATTTGATGTGTAACCAACTTGTTAAAGTTTCCGATTGAGCTGATTTGCAGTGCAGATAATATCGCGAATATGTACATAGATTAAACTATTACTAAGCAATAAGATTAAACCTATAACCTAAAAAGCTGACTAGAAGAATACTATGCTCCGATGTTATCGGTAGTTGCCCCAAGGGAAGCTCAGTCATAAAAGCAGCCAAAAATCAGTAAATAAAACTACTTCAGCAAAGAAAAATCTTTTGACAACAATAATACTATAAAAATTAGATTAAAATGATCACTTTTACCGTAACTAATATATTATACAAATAATACAAAATTTAGTATTATTCATCTTTCCCCTACAATCTATACATTCTACCCGTAGTGCTCTCTTTCTAAAACTTATAATCAACAAGATATCTTCTAGTTAGAGAATAATCTGGATCAAATCTCCTTAATTATTCATTTAATTCCTTTCACTAACTCTAAATGATTTTGCTTTAACATCTCTAAAAACTATCTGAAAAGCGAGAAAGCATTTTTCCTGGTATCATCATCAATTATCATTTTTGATATTTTATTTTACTTCTTCCATATTACACTTTCCTTTCAAATTTATTTTTATATACTATTATATATTTATACAAAATAAAAACAAAGTATAAAAATAACCTCTAACATAGTTTCTATACCATATTTGAGGTTTTGCAATCTAGTTTTACTTTTTATTTCTATTGCCTAAAACAAAAACATCTTCTAGCTTCTTTTTCTTCTTTTTAGATACTTTATAATAGAAATTTTATTAGCTATGATCTTAATTCATGTAGGGTTGCTCCGTCTTTATCTTTCATAAACATTATTATTTAAAGTACCTACTATATTAAGCAAACTTCCTTTTTCTGAGTATCTGGCTGTGTTCTGCGATTTTGCCAAAAGTAAATTCGAAAATTCAGTATCATAGTTCCCTTTATTCTTAAAATCAGACTGAACTGCAATAGCCTTTAATATAACGCTATCACTTTCTTTTAATTCCGGTTTTTACTAATCTTCCTATTAAAGGTACTTGATTTAACATAATTTATCACTCCTTAAAATAGTAATCTAGTTAGCTATGAAAACATTGAGAAGATTATCTTGGTCTTATTTATTGATTAAGTAACAAAAACTTCGTCATCTTTCAAAAAGTCTGCATTAATATATTATCACCATCAAATGTAATACCTTACTCTGGTTCTACGATATGAAATTTCTTCATCATTTAAAATACTTTAACTCACCTGACTGAAGTGAATACTACTAAAAGCTTCTGGATGAGTTGTGTTTTAGAATATCACCTGTTTTCCTACTACTAATTTAAATCTATCATGTTTTTAATAAACCTGCTTCTTCAAAAATTATTCCTACACTCATTAGTAATTCTCCTTTATTTAAAAACTATTTTATATGTACGCTTTACACTGATTATAGCAAACTGTTAACAAAACAAATATAAAATTCATATCTTTTTCCAATTTTTTAAAAGCTACTCCCATCTTAATAAACTGTGATCTACTTCTCTCTTAAATCCATTTTTATTATAACATATTTAAAAATGCCTTCATCATCTGAAGTCAGATACAGTGAGTAATGTAAGTTTATCATGAAGACTGTAACGTCTTAAAGCCCTTCTTCAAAATAATGATAGCCAATTTTCTTTCGGTAACGGAAACATTCATAATTAATCAGACAATGTCTTTCTCGTTTCTTCATAATTATTTATCAACAGTATGTCAATGAGTCGAAGTAAGCCTGGTTTTAATACTCTATAATATTCATTTAGGCTAGATTTACTCTTATCGCTCACTTATAGTTAGCATAGCTTCATTTTATAATATAATCAAAACTATTATCGGAGACGTTAAATGAAATGCATCCGCCCTCATAAAACTCGATATTCTTTAGGTTATTCCTTACAACTTCAAAGTTGTAGCTTCTAAAATAGATTCTTTATCTACGTCTATTCCTATAAAGGTAGTCTTGGGATATCGTTTTGGCTAAGATATTGGATTTATTCTCTGTTACATGCAACTTCAAACACGATTCCCAGCTTCAAACTTTTATATGTGCAGTGAGAAAATCAGTTCCTTTCACTCCAGGGTCTTAATCTGAGTTTTACTATTAAAATTGCCCTCATGTCCTAATAACCCTCCAGTTTTCATATTATACTTTTCATTGTACAATAGCTAAAATAAAATCAGAAATAATTGATAATAAGTATCGTTGATACTGGATTTAAATATATATTCATATATTCCTTCTAAAAATCTATATATATAAGTTCCTTGTCCTTATTCTCTATTGCAAAACGAACAATTTCTCCCTAGTACACACTTCGAGTTGGACTATATTTTTAGCTTTTTCCTTTTAATACAAGTTGAAAAAACTCGACGCTACTCTCATAAATATTTGTTCTAAAAATGCTCATCATCGATTTACTGCAGAGGGATGGCTGAAAATATTCTAAGAACTCCTAGATTCGATACTTTTGTTTGTCTTCTAACTCCCTTTTTAATGAATTATAGAAAGTTTTTCGATTTTCATTTGACCAATTACGAAACACATTAAAACTTCTTACTTTACCTTCATAGTTTATGTAAAAATTAACTGTATAATCTACATCTATCTTTCTTTGATTTTTCTTGATCTTACATTTTATCATTTGTTTCCAAGACTTGCAAATACATCTGCATCTTCTAGGATACTTGTATCAAAATTTAAATTTTCAAAATCAACTATTATTTTGTCAACCTCTCTTCATCGTATCTTACTAGATGACTCTCGACCGAGAAATGCCACTCTATCATAGATTATCGGATAGATTTCTTTTAATATCTCTTTACCTGCAGCCTGTAGGCTCAATAATACCACTGTTTTCTCCACTTTCATCTCACCTCTAGAAAAATAATGATATTAAAGCTAGAATAGGTAATCCTCTTGCTATATTATATCACTTGTTAAGCCACCATATATAACAACAAGATAATATAAATGATCAACATTCCTACCATCTCTTTAGGATTTCTTTTGACATGAATGAACCATATAATAATGCTACACCTAATAATCCATTATATCCACCTTGATTTTTAAAATAATGTATTTAATTCGGTCTTTTCAATTCTTCTTTCTGATCTATTAAATACTCTGCTTGTGCTATCTGAGATCTGTTTGCAGGTTTCTAAAGTACATTATATGATAGTACTGCTACTAACACTGTTAGAAATAATTGATATTATATTCATTTTATACCTCTTTCTTAAATTAAAACTTTTATTAAATTTTATCTAATAATTTGGTCAGATGAATCGTCATCTACTAGAAATCCTCACTGATAATATTTCTGATATCGGTATCTTTAGTACAACTATCAATTTTGTTTTTGAAGCTGATTGTTTCTATAGATTTCTCTGTTGTTTTCTCTTTATTACAGCATATGTCCTGAGTTCTTCTAGTAAATGTCTAGTTATTGCGGCTGCGTCTGTTTCTAAAATTCTAGATAGCTGTTTAGCGTTTTGCTCACATCAACCTCATATAAAGTATTTTATAATTTGAAATCTTGTTAGACTTATTCTAATCTTTTCTCAAATATGTGAGCAATCTTTTCTCTCTAACACTTTCAAATCATGCAATAAAATTTCCATATTCTCTTGTGTCCATTCACATAACTATTTTGATTGACTAGTCAATTATTGATAATTTATTTAACTAGTATGATTGACTCGTCAATTATAATGCAGGAAAGGTAATATAAAATCACTCTTCCTATCATTTAAACTACTTACTAGCTTCTCTTAAACTAAGATTCGCCATTTCCTTCTATCACTGAATTTCTAACATTCTGGATTAACTTGAATAATCTCGATTGCCCCATCCTATAGCTTTGTTAATGAAAAGAAATTCACTATACTAGAAATTATCTTCTAGTATTGTCTCCTAATAGAAAGTTTGTCTACATTCTCTAAATGATAATTGATGTAGGTGTCAACTCTTCTTAACCAGATGTCATTTTCTTTGACCATTCTAACATCAAAGTTTTTAATTCCTTGTTACAGTTCTAACATCCTAATAATCTTAGATAGTAATCCAACTGTATCCCACTGAGTTTAGTAACCTGGGAATGCCCCTCAACTTAGAAATATCACCTAAAAACTTTTGCATCGTTTTTAAATAATACACTACGGCATATTAAATTCTCTTTCCTCTTTATTCCAACAGGTTTCAATAAAATTCCAATTTATGACTTTTTGTTTTTCTAACTGTGGAAAATACTTCTTATATAATTCTGTTCTTTTGGGTCCTCTTATACCGAAATCTAAATTTATCCTGCATGTGCTTTTCCATAGATTCAGCTAAAGTTCATTACGATCTTCTTCTAGTTCTGTTATTAAACCTGATAATTCATACTAAATCTCTATTTCTTATCTTTTATTTTCTGACTTGCTTTAATGATCCCAGCAAATAATGGGTGCGCTTTTTCTGGACGTGATTTGAACTCTGGGTGGAATTGACCACGCAACGAACCATGGGTGCTCAAGGGATTTCAACAATTTCAGCTAATTCATCTGGGCTCACCTGATAATACCATTCCTTTATCAGTTAGGCGTAAAAGTCGAAAGTTGTTGAATTCATATCTGTGACAGTGACGCTCAGTAATGATGATTTCTCCATATTCTTTGTGCTACAGGTCCTTCTGTCAATGTGCATAGGTAACTTCCTAAACGTAAAAGTTCCTCCCATTTTCAACAACATTTTCTTGATGCTACAAGTTAATAATTGGGTATGGTGTGTTTGGATCCCAATTCAGATGGATGTGCTCAGTTAACCTCACATACAGTACGCACCGACTCAGCAGCGACGAGTTGCATACCTAGCAAAGTCTGAGAACGGAACATTGTTTTTCACGTGCATATTTAATGTAGTATTTCTACCTGCTATCACGATCCCGTCATGTACTAAAATTCATCTGCATCTTTTAGATATTCATGTACATTTCTTCATAATATCTTCAGGTTGATCAATCAATTTTCACTTTAGCGGTGTGTTTGTAGCCCAGCATGTTTAAGCTGATTCTACTGAAAATATAAGCATCGCGAGTTCTGCGTGTTACCTATAATGCATTCTTACATTTTCTTTTAGAATTATCAACTCTGTACTACTGTGATAACCACTCTGTCAGTCAGCTTCTGGCTTCTATTGACAAAGTGTCTTTAATACGATATCATCAATGAGCTTTAGTTTACTGGTAATTGGGTATACATTACTTGTGCGACTTTGTAACTTGTTTTTGTTTTGGAATATCAGGAATAATGAAATTTTGCACGTAGTTCATCATTTGAAACAGCTCGTTTCTAACTCGATAATATCTGGTTGAATACCTAATCCACGTAACTCTTTACTGATTGTTGAGTTGGTTTAGTTTTCATTTCTCCACGCTAATGTATGGTAATAATACGTGAATAGAGACATACATTTCCGCCCCAAATCACTGGATTTGACGGATAGCTCTAAAAATGGTAAAAATTCGATGTCTCCTGTTGTTACCGATTTTCAGTGATAACTTCCGCATCACTGAATTCTCAGCTAATAATACCGTGATTTAATTTCGTTTTGTTACGTGAGTGCTATGAACTGTTCCTCCTAAGTAATCTCCACGACGTTCTTTTCAATAGTGAGGAATACACGTCCGCAGTTACGTTAGAATATTGTCCTAAGTTAACATCGATAAATCTCTCGCATAGTGCCTAAGTCTAAGTCTGTTTTCTGCTCCATCTTCTGTAACGAAAAGCTTCTCCATGTTGATATGGACTCATTGTTCATGGGTCCAACGTTTAAATATGGATCGAACTTTTTGTAAGTTACTTTTTAATCCTCTATTTTTAATAGCGACCTACTGATCTTACTTACAATCCCTTTTCTAATGATGAAACTTCTCCACCTGTTACAAAAATATACTTTTGTCATTGTGTTTCTCCTTCTGATAAAATAATAAACCCCCTACAGGAAATTATCGCAGGGGGTGGTTTTCATAAATCACTCTTTAAGTGCCGTATATATTCTAGCATAAGACATATGTAACTACTAAAATAATTCGATATATATAATTTTCTTTATGATTGAATATTAAAGGAATTTGAACGAACTAAATGGATAGTATCTTAAACTTACTTTTCAATCATCGCTTCTAACAAATCCACTACGACTGTCCGTACTATGTTGTCTGTTATCTCCAAGTACAAAATATGTTCCTTCAAATCAGTCTTCAGATTTCTGATACTACTTCAAAAATTCAATATTAAAGATCTGGTGTAAATGGTGCTGTTCCTGGAAAGCCTTAGCTTCTTTTATTTTTCATGAGCTAAGTATGGCTCATCTACTTTTGACCATTTACATATAATACGTCGTTTCTGTACTCAATAGTATCTCAGGAACTCCAATTATGCATATGTAATCATCAGTTTTCATTAGCGTGAAGCAACTTCATCTCCACGTTCAAAGTTTTTACTAAATTTATTAACGAAAACTTTATCGTTATCGGCGAATGTATAATCCATTGGTGACCTTTTACTGTGAAGGTGCAATAACATAGAGTGCTTAAAACAGATAAATAGCTATAGAAACTATAACTAACTTCTCCATGATAATTTCTCTTAAAATTTTTCACTGGTATATCCTCTTTTATTTTGTGTGATTATTAATGTCTATCATATATCATGAAAAATCAAAAGTATTCTTTATCTACTATTGTGTAATTATTAACGTGCTGTGATTTTAGACCTCTATACTAAGAATAAATCATTTTATGTTATATCGATCTACTCATCTCTCACCTGATTTAAAGACATGTGTCTATATAATTTGTGTCATGTTTGAAAGCACTTTTGTTGAATTATTTTTACCGTTGTGCTATAATTATTTGTTATACGAGTCTGTGAACAGTCTGAGAGAAATATCAATATTTCGACCGCGCTAGCTCATGGATAATGCCAGCGTAGGTAGACTTAGCTTAAAAGCAAAACGCAGACCATATGTGTGGTGAGGTTTTTATTTTTGATAAATTGCACGGTATTGCGTAAATTCTTCCATTGATAACCATGATGAAGAATAGAAATTATAGATAATTATCTATTTTCTACAAAATAAACATTCTAATATTAAGGTAACTCCATTTTGAAACAGTGATTGAGGAGGAATTCAAGTTTAATGGATCGTTAAAAATGTTTAGTCCCTAGCAGGTAGGACAGCATGGCTGCGGAAAATGTAAATTAACTACGGAGATGTTTTAACAATTGATGAGAAAAGTGCTTAAATTTAATTAACTAAATACGCTGCAACTATTTCTATGTTTGTGTTTAATCATAATTTGGCAGGTGCTGAAACCTTGGTTTGTTGCTAAATACATTATTCCAGCACCATTGAAATAGTAAAAAGCATTATACTATCAACTGTAATTTTTCACAGCAAAATCACCCTACTCAGAGCTAATTGGATTATTCACAGGAATAGTCGTGACTTGGCTTCTTGACTAGTATGGATGGTATACCAATGTTTAATGGACCATTTATCCCTAGTACTAATGAAACCATTCCAACTATAGCCTCACTATCCATTGTTCTTTGGCGGATATGGACTAACTCCAGATTGTATTGATTGTTTTAACGACAACATTCCCAATAGTTGTTAGTATTCTAGATTGGATTTAGAAAACTGCGATAAGATATGATTGCTCTGTTACGCCTTATGAATGCGGTAAATTCCGATACTTTGGCATTAAAAATTCCTACTGATGCAGCTGTTTCTGTGGGACTTGAGAGTCGGTGTCTCTTATGCATTTTATCAGCTGTAGCTGGTGGCTTGAGGATTTGAGGACTTGGAGTATACATGATTAAAAACAAAAACTTTTTGAATATGATGCTATGTTTCTAATTATCATATTAGTAGTCAGTTATTAGTTTATTAAGTATTGAACTTGTTAAACTAAGTGAGAAAAGAAATTTATTAAATGGAAATATATGAGGAAAATCATGAAAAAGATGTTAACTAGCATTTTTGCATTTACTGCCAACTTTCATTAACTGCATGTGGCACAGTTAATAAAAATGCAGAAAAAGAACTTAAAGGTTGACTTCGTTCTTGACTGGGCGATTAATACTAACCATACAGGGTCTATGGCGAAGGAAAAGGATACTTTGCTGAAGAAGGTATCGTCTTGATATTAAACGGCACCTGAGATAGTACTTCTGGTTTGTTATTAACAATAAAGCACCTGGAATTTATACCAAGACTCAATAGCTACAAACCACTAAAAGGGCAGGGATTACTGCTATGTGCTGCGTTATCTTGAACACATCTGGTATCATCTCACTTAGCAATATTAAAAACCTAAAGACCTTGAAGGTAAAAATACAGAACTTGGAGATGATGGTAAATAGCAATGGTTAAATCACTAATTAAAAACAAGGTAGAGCGCTAATAAATTAAACTTAGCTCAAACACAGATACTAACTCTGTTACTCCATTGAAAAATGGTCTTTTTCGATCTGCTTGGATCTGCTATGGGACGGATGGTAAATTAGCAGAAAGTATAAGTGAGTGTTAACTACTTCTGCTAAAAGAAATTTCAATGAAAGACTTGACTATTCTCCAGTAATTATTGCAAATATGATTACTAAAAGAAAATAAAAGAAGAAGCTAAAAAGTTCTTAAAGCTATTAAGAAAAGGATATGTCTACGCTATAGAACATCCTGAAGAAAGCTGCAGAGTAATTAAAATGCTCCAGAATTAAAAAGATAGATTTCATCGTTGAATCTCAAAAATATTTATCTAAACAATATGCATCAAACAAAAGATCGCTGGGGTGAATTCAGACGCTAACTAGATGGAATGCATTCTACCGTTGGGTTAACGACAACAAAATCACTGAAAAACCTCTTGCAGAAAATACTGGATTCAGCAATGACTTTTATAAAATAATGAACATATTATCAATAAAAACATCTTTCAATTATCGAACAATAAAATATTACATGATATAAATATATACGTCGATAAAGGCGAAGTCGTATCAATACTAGTGGTAGTGGTGTTGGTGAAAACTACACTTTTAATATTATCGCAGGTATCAATCCTCTCAAGGTGGTGAGATATCAATAAGGTAACACAGACTACAAAGGTCATGTATAAGTTATGCTTCAAAAGATTTATTACTAGAGCATAAGACTATTATTCAAAATCATAACATCCCTTCTAATGAAAAAGTCAGTAAAAAGCTGAAGAAGAAGCTATAAATAGTCTAAATTATTTAATCTTTAGTATAAAGATAAATATCCTATGCAGTTAAGTGAGTAGCGTCAAAGAGTCGCGTTACTTCAGTACATATATGTTTAAGAGAGAACTATTCTTACTAGATGAGCCATTTAGTGCACTCGATGCAATTACTAAAAATTTCCTGCACTCTTGGTGTAGAAATTAGAATAAACTTACTTCTTTTCCTGCTTATCCCACGATATTGATGGAGCCATCGATCTTGTGATAAATTTATATTATATATAAACTGGTGAAAATAGTATCAGAAATTAAAATAAATCTTGATAGAAAATCAAGATGAACAAAAATTAAAATATAAAAAGAAATACTGTAATATACTTGGACTCTAAGCAAAACCCTAGTGCGAATAGTCACACTGGGGTTTCTTCTATCTTTAATGCCTATATACTATACTTTTTATTTATTAAAGTAAATTATGAAAATGCAGGTACAATTGCAAAGAACATAAGCTTATAATCAAATACTTCTAAAGCCAGAAAGTATAGGAGCAATGGCGTTTTAGTGGCTGCAGAGAATACAGACAATATCCTAGGGATGCTGTTTGCTAGATGGTAAACCTAAATACGTTTCCTAAATTGCTCCACATGTAGCTCCTATTGCAAATGAGTGGCGTAACTTCTCCACCACTAAAACCAATACCTGTACAAATCGCTGTTAAAAATAATCTTCAATATAAAATCATAAATTTGAATTTGTTCGAAGTTTGTGAAAGATCAATTAAATTTGTTCCTAACGATGCGTATCTATATTCGATACTAACTAAAATAAAAACAGCTAAAAGGATCAACTGATATTATTTGATGCTACTATTTCTTTTAATTTTTCTTTGAATAACGACAAGAAAAATTCCTACAAATACGAAAACTATACCGATTAAGATTATCTTTAATAAAAATTCTATATTTATATTCACCCTTATGTCTATTCTTACAAAGAACTTCTAAACCTAATTTGTACGAAACAAAAGGCACTAATATATGCTCAATGATATATGTTATATACTCATATACCTTATTCACTGTAAAATTAAATCTTTCACTAACAACTACAAAATAAATACTACCGCAGCAAGTGGTGTCTGAAACAATCAACAAAACCACAAATCATTTCCTAATTTAACATTGTTTCTTCTCCTTACTGAAATCTCTGCAGCAAGATTACCTCGATGCTCCACCTAACTGCAACAACCCTTCGTCCAACACTAACTCCAAAACCATGCTCAATAAAGTATTTGACGTTAGTATAAACGGACACTCCATGATACCTTATCTTTTTATCGGTTTTGCAGCTTCAATAAAATATTTCATTCCTATCGTATTGGTTTTTAAATACTTATTACTAAATTTTGTAAAAAATATTATAGGTGTCAATACTATCAAATACTTGTAATAACCACTTATTTATCTCTATAAGTTTTAATAATATCTGTCCAAATACTGAACAACAAACAGCTATTAATAATATAAACTTACTAATCTTATATAATAATTCTTAAACATACTTTTGATTTTTCCTCCTTATTGAATAACAACAGGAGCGACTTTAAACTTATGATTTATAAAAATCATTTTTATAAAAGTCACTCCCATACATCCTTTTTATAATTTATTCTTGAACGATAATCTCGTTTTCTTCGGTTGATCAAAACTGAACCCTTCACCTATAATATCATGAACTTCGGTAATTGTTACAAACGCCCCGTGGGTCAATATTATAAACGATGGATTTTACTTTCCCTATTTCATTTCTTGAAACTACACAATATCCTATATTTAAATCTTTCTTAGAATAACTTCCTGACCTTTAATATATGTCAAGCCTCAGTTCCTTATCTTCTTGTATTCTTTTGGTGATTAATTCTGTCTCTGATGAAACAATCATTACACCTTTTCCAGGAACACTACCTTCAACAACATAGTCCAATCATTTTTAGTACAAATGAAAATATATCAAAAGTATATAATATAGCAGGGAAAACTTTTAACCACTACAAATGTTAAAGCTATAATTACTCCATCAAGAACTTGAATTATTCTACCAATTGAACTTCCTGTATAAAGCTGAATAATCTTGCTATCAATATCGACTCCCCAGTTGTTCCACCTGCTAAAAGACTATTCCAAGTCCAATCCCAACAGAATTCCTCCAAAACAGAAACAAGTAATCTATCTCCACCTATATCAATCGCAATGTTATGTTTTTCAAATACACCTATCCAAAAAGTCAGCATAAAAATACCATATACAGTATATAACATGGTTTTCTTATCTAACATTTTATAACCATTACCAATAAAGTATATTCCGCAAAATTGTCCCAATAGAAAAACTGGTAATCCAATTGCATATAATAATAACAGAGCTATCCTGTTCCTCCACCTTCTGCAAGTTTGTTTGGAACATTAAAATGCATAATCACAAAAGAATAAATTGCACACCCAAAAGAGATAATAATCAATTCTTTTATAATCTTCATTAAATTTAAATTTTTGAAAATTCTTTTTCCTAGTACACCTCCCCAAAAATTCGACTGTTACCCTAATTATAACAGTTTATTTAGGATAAACAACACCGTACTTATATAAATTTTCTAACTTTAATTATTATAAATTTTATATTTTCTTAGACATTATTTCAAATTTGTACTATAATTATAATATCAATATTGGAGGTTGACTTTTAAAATGAATAAAACTTCATGCAAATTATCTTACCTTATGTAATATATTTTGTGGATTTATGTCAATTTGACTACATCACACGGATATTTCATTTGGGAACTGTCTTTTATTATATTAGCCATGCTTGCGAGATGGATACGACGGTATCGTTGCAAAGAAAAACTTGGTGTTGTTTCTGAAATTGGTCACGATTTAGATTCTCTATGTGACGTAGTTAGTTTTGGAGTTGCACCAGCTATGCTTGTTTTTGAAATATTTGTCGCTACTGAAAAACCATCAGCTATTCTAGCAAAACAATAGTTGCAATAATTTGCAGGTATACGTATGTTGCGGGAGCTTATCGTTTAGCCAGATTCAACGTTACAAAATGAAAAATGGATACTACCAAGGTGTTCCTATCACAACCTATGGAACAATTCTTGCGATTATCGCACCTATAAAATTACCAAGCATTGCTACGTTAATCTTAGTATTATGTTCTTATCTAATGGTAAGTAATTTAAAAATCAAGAAAATATAAAGAAAAAGTTGTAAATTGATAAAATTCAGTTTACAACTTTTATCGTTATCAAAATAATAATAAATTCAACTAAATTATATACATATTAATAATTTTCTTCTATCATTATATCAGTATATTGCTTTCTAAAAATTTATTATATAATCGTATGAGTATGTATTAAAAATTTTTAAGGAGCATATTAATGATATTTACAGAAATTAGCTATATGAACTACAAAAGGTTCAAGAGCAATAGTCGTTTTACTTACAACAAGCTGCTGTATATAGTAAGATGCGAGTTCAATAACCTAAAAACAAAATTCTTGCTGTAAAAAGAAAATGACGAGTGTTAGCATATGCAACATTTATTTCTTCCCTTATAAAAAATTCTTCTATAAAGTAACAGCTCAACATGGTCCAATAATGAATTATTCTAACACAAAGTTAGTAAAGATTTTTATATGACAAATTAAAAATATTTCTCAAAAAGACTTTCGTGTTCTTTTGTGTAAGGGTGAATCCATTCTTAAACGAACGTATTTATAAAAGATATCGAATATTGAAACTACTAAAGAATCAATAGAAACAGACAAAATATTAACTTCATAGGTATAAACCACTAATGATGATTTATTCTCAAACCCTACTTTAGCTTCTCGTTGTATATATTCAAGAGAACTGGAAGAATCTCTTACGAAGATAACTTATTAAAACTGTTTCTACTATGGCTAAACGTTCAATAAACAAAGCTATAAAGAAAGGAATAACTGTAAAAGAAATCGATATTTTTCAACGATGAAGATGCCGCGATATTTGATTCAATAAACAAAAAGTACAGAAGATAGAATAAATTTCCAAATTAGAACTAGTAAATACTTTAGAAACCTAAAAACTGCACTAGGCGATAAACTTCATCTTATGGTTTCTTATTTGATTGTGATTCTCTATTTCTAAATTAAATAAAGAGATTGAAGATTTTAATACTGAAAAAGAATAAACTTAAAGAAAAACTTGAAAGCGGAAAGTAAATCCTGAAAAACTATAAACAAAATAACTAGAATAGATGAATCAATTGCTTTTAATAATGATAAATATAAAATTTCTTCTTTAAAAGAAGAAAATGAAAATATAATTTATCTATCTCATAAGTTTTACTCGAGACAAAACAAGATTCTATTTACTTCACTGGCGGTATGAAAAAGAATTTTCTAGATTCAATGGTTCATATTTAGTAATGTACACAATGATAAAATATACTATTAAAAATAACTTTTAGAATTTCTCAACTCTTTGGAACTTCAAGAGTTTACCTCAGAAGATGCTACAGATTATAGCGTTCTTCAATTCAAGCGTCATTTTAACGGAAATGTAGAATACTTTATGGATAATTACGAGTTTCGTAATGCTATTGGGAAGATATGGAAAATATAAAAGGAATTGGGTTATATGCCCAATTCCTTTTTATTATTCTGATTTTTAGCAACTTTTTCGTAGCTTTTTGGTTTTCTCTTTTTCTGTGGTTTGTTATTTTCTGGATACATTACTTTACTCAACTAATCCATATTCATGCTTTCTTCAGCAGTTAGTAATTATCACGTTCTGTATCACGTCTCAATAGCTTTAATAGTTTGTCCAGTTCTGTCCCTAAAATTTTTGTTTAATTTTTCACGAGTTCTTAAAATGTGTTTGGCTGCTATTTCAATTTCAGTTGCTTGACCTTGTGCTCCACCTAATGGTTGATGAATCATTACTTCCGCATTTTGGAAGTGCATAACGTTTACCAATAGTTCCTGCATGCAAGTAAGAATGCTCCCATACTAGCCGCCATACCCATACAAATAGTTACAACATCACATTTAATATGTTGCATAGTATCATAAATTGCAAATCCAGCCGTTACACTTCCCCTGGTGAATTTATGTAAAGTAGATATCCTTTTTCACTATCTTGTGCTTCTAAAAATAAAGTTGACTTATTATTGAATTAGCTACTTGGTCATTAACATCCGATCCTAAAATAATGATTCTATCTTTTAATAATCTTGAATAAATATCATAAGCTCTTTTCTCCTTAGAAGTTTGCTCAATTACTGTAGGAATTAAATTCATTTCTTACCTCCTAATTTTCTTTTCACTTGTTATTATATATCAAATATGGTCAATTATCAACTTATTTCCCCTTTTTAACTTTTTCTTTATTTTTCAATAAATTCTCCACTAATTTATAATAAATACGGCTCAAAAACAACTGTTTTCAAACCGTAATTTTATTTATCTTATAACCTATATGAATGTTCTTTAGAAATTACCTACAATAGTATTAACTGCAGTTACTGTAATAAATGCTTCTGGACAATTTTTTGCTACTAATTGTCTTTAAAGATGCATCTCATTTTGTTGAATAACCACGATAATCATTCTTTTTTTCTTATGAGAATATCCACCTTTCAACATCCATTATGTAGAACCTCTATGCAAGGTAGTATTTATCAGTTCTACCATTTTCCGGATTACTACAAATTATTGTACATGTATATATGCTGAAAAGAATTCGAACACCTTTCATAGTTTGATTGCGTAGCAAAACTCATTACAAGTGCATACATTACATATTTAATATCAAAAATATCCACACTATTGCATATATTATATATCTTGTATTAAAAACTGTTGGTAAATTATATTTAAACTGCTTAGTAATAAACTTACCTGTTATATCCGTTCCACCAGTTGAAGCTCCGGCAACCAACAGACAACACATGGCTAATCCCGAAATAATTCCACAGAAGATTGCTGCTACGACGAATCTCCAAGGTTAACAGGAGTTATTATCTTAGTAAATTATTAATTAAAAAATGATGAAATACTAATCACTAATCCTGTTAGTATTACAATTTTCTTCCTATATATTTATAACCTAAATAAAAACAATGGAATATTTAAAACAAATTGTGCTGTCCCTATTTTTATCCCAGTTATTTTTATTAATTACTAAACTTAATCCTAATGCACCACCTGCTCCAATATTATTAACAGGTATTAACAATCCAGCATAAATTGAGAACAAAACTGTCTCTAGTATTATGAAATATATCTTTTGATTGTTTATGTTGATCGGTCGTATAAATCGTATCCGATAATTTCATGTTATCCTTATCGCTTTATTTTTATCCACTATATATTTTAATACAAATTAAATTTTAAAACAATTAAAAATCAACTATCTCTAATGAAATATTAATAAATAATTCATTTTATCAACATTTTTGTGTTAAAATTTAAGTAATAGATTTTTCTAATTATTAAAAATTGAGAATTTTGGGAGTACATCACTTTCATATTTGCCTCAATTAAAAAGGAGCTATTTATGATTAAACTCTATAATACATTGACAAAAACACAAAAGAAATTTTAAAAACAATAGAGAAAAATAAAGTACGAATGTAGTTTGTGGACCAACTGTATGCAATTATATTCATATTGGTAATGCACGTCCTATTATCGTCTTTGATGTTGTACGAAAAATATTTAGAACACAGTGGATATGAAGTAGATTTCATCTCTAACTTTACTGACGTTGATGACAAGATTATTAAAAGCAAGTAATGAGAAGGAATTTCTACTAGTGAGCTTGCAGATAAGTATACAATGCCTTCTTTAAGGATTACGATGCATTAGGATGTAAAGAGCAACAAAAACCTAGAGTTACTGAATATATGCAAGAAATAATCAAATTCATAGCTAAATTAATTGAAGAAGGATATGCCTATGAAGCAGACGGTGATGTTGTTCGAGAACTCGATAAAAGAAGACTATGGAAAATTAAACAAACAATCTATCGATGATTTAATTGAGTGTGCTCGAATCGAAGTTGGAGAACACAAGGAAGATCACTAGACTTCGCACTTATGGAAAAAGCTAAGCCAGGTGAAGTAAAATGGGATAGTCCATTTTGGAAGGACGTCCTGGTTGGCATATCGAATGTTCAGTATGGCTAAAAAGAAACACTGGGCGAAACAATCGATATCACGCTGGTGGACAAGACTTAACATTCCCTCATCACGAAAATGAAAATTGCACAATCTGAGTGTCATAACCATGCACCATTTAGTAATTATTGGATGCACAATGCATTTTATAAATATTGACAATGTTAAAATGAGTAAAAGTTTGAGGAATTTCCGTTTAGTAAAAGATATTATTGCCGAAATAGACCCTATGGTACTTCGTTTATTCATGTTGACAGTTCACTATAGAACCCAATTAACTACACATTAGAAAATATTGAATTAGCAAAAACAAACTTCGAAAAATTAAAACTTCTTATCAAAATCTACAATTCCAGATTAAATAACGAAATGACTGAAGAAAAATTAGATACAGAAGTTGTAGCATTAGTTCAGAAGAACTAAATAAATTTGAAGAATATAGCAAGATGATTTCAATACAGCAGACGCCCTTTCTTCGATGGTGTGAAATTGTAGAAATTTCAAACTCATTGCAGCAAAAGAAGCTGTTAACAAAAAGCATTAGAACTAATCAATGCTGCATTCGAAACGTATAGTTCAATTCTAGGAATAAATGTAAAAGAAGATAACACTCTTGATAGTGAACATATCGAAAGCTTAATAGCTGAACGTGAAGCTGCTCGTAAAAACCGTGATTTCGCTGGCTGATAAAATCCGAGATGACAAAAGAACAAGGAATCATCCTAGAAGATACAAAACAAAGGTGTCGATGGATATAACATTTAAATTTACTGACTTCCCTAATCCAAATCAAATGCAAAGCTTTAACACTTGCCTATATTGGAGATAGTATTTACGACATAATGATGAGAATATGTTATGAAAAATCATTTAGGAAAAATAAATGATCTATAAAACAGTTTTCTACAATCGTATCTGCTAGAGCTCAAGCAAGTTTATGGAAAACATACTAAACAATAGTATTTTGACAGAACAAGAAGAAAAAGATTTATAACCGTGCAAAAATCAAAAATAACTCTAAAGCAAAAATGCTAGTATTATGGAATATAAACTTGCTACTGGTTTTAGAGGCGGTATTCGAGTTATTTATATTTAGACTTTTGAAAGATTGGAGAATGTTTAACTACATAATAAAATTATGAAGAAAAACAATAAACACTATAAAGAATTAAGACTGAAAAATAAAGAACAAAAATCTCAAGTTCAACCTGCTGAAGTTGATTTAGATAAAGAAGTAATTGCTGGTCGTAACGCTATAGCGAAACAATTAAATCAGGACATGAAATTAATAAAATTCTATTCCAAGAGGATTGAAAAAGGAAGATTAAAATCTATTTTGCTATTGCTAACGAGATCATTTTGTCAAAGAAGTTCCAAAACGCAAACTAGACAATTCAACTACTGAACGCCATCAAGGAGTTATCGCCTATGTTGCGCCATACTCTTACTGAACTTGATGAGTAGTAAATAACTTAGAAATTAATGAAAGATACTACCCTACTTATTTTTAGACCATATTGAAGATCCACTAACCTGGGTGCGATAATCTCGAACTGCTGAAGCAAGTGATGTTAAAAGCTAATGAATTCCTAAACGTCATTGCCGCTGTAGTTAGCCAAACTGCAGTTAAAGCTTCTGCAGGAACAATTGAACACATACCAGTTATCCGTGTATCGAATCTAACTGATGCTATTAAAAATTAAAAGAAAAAGGATTTTGGATTGCTGGAACAACATTAGTAGAGACGTTCTGAAGATTATACAAAAATCGCAAAGATGTCACCTTTAGCTATCGTTATTGGTAACGAAGGTGAAGGTATGAGCAAAAGTTATTACTAACAGATGTGATTTCTTATATCACCTACCAATGTTGAGGGAAAAATCCAAAGCTTAAACGCTTCTGTAGCAGCTGGTATAATGTACAGAAAGAATTAAGTCTAATGATTAAAATATTAGAAACTAAGAAGAAGCTGACTTGGTTTTGCTCTTCGTATTAAAATATGTTGTCGAAGAGCAAAAAGGTTCAATCGAACTTGAACTTGATGAAAAAGATAATAGCGAAAATACGGTTCATGTTGGTTCTTTGATAACAATAAACTTATCAGATTGCGACGTATAGATCTATGATAAAGAGCGTTATTCACATTGGACGCGTTGTTATTGATAAAGAATACCGCGGTCAAGGCACTGGACGTGAACATTATTGGATGTGAAAATATCGCTTTTTGTAAATTTTAAAAGAAAAATAATGTATCGAACTTAGTGCTCAAATACAAGCCGAAAAACTGCATAAATCATTAGGTTATAATCGAGGTTAATAATAAAATATATTTAGATGCAGGTATTGAGCATGTAGATATGAGGAAAAGAAATTAATTAAATTATCAAGGAGGACTTTTTGTGAAAAACAATATTTATTTATTGATGGTTATAACTTACTTTTCGTATGAAAGAATATGACTTAATAAAAGCTCTACCTTTCCTGCCGAACAGAGATATTCTAATTGATATGCTTCGCGAATATGCAGGAGGTAACAATTATATCGTGTACTGTATATTCGATGCTTATCTAACACGTTCAAAAGAATACAGTAAAGAAGAACCACCTATCACTATTGTTTATACAGAAAACTGGTGAAAAGGGCTGACCAATGGATGAGAAAAGAAAGACTCGAGGAATTAAGATCAATCCACTTTATAGATATTATAGTAATGAGTGACGATCGTGATGAACGTGACACCACTCTTGGCTACGGAGCAATTTTGCGAGATTGTCTACATGTTTATAAAAGAATTAAAAGATAGAAAAACAAAGTGTTTCTAAAATAACAAAAATCACAATTCTCGTGAATTAAAAATAGAACATATCCGCATGGTGATAATGATAGAAGAAAACTAGAAAATTTCATAAAAATGGAAGAATTTTAACATACAACGCTAAAGAGGTGACTCGACAAAATCTTGTTTTCTTTGAAATCATGATTTTTGAGTCACTTCCTTTATTTTGAAAAATTTTTCTCTAATCTAAATAAAGCTAATTTTCAATTTTCCTTTATCTGAAACTGCTGTTGTTGTTTTATCTTTAGAGTTATCTGTTTTTTACTATAATTAATTTGATAATCTTGTTTATTCCCTTTAATTTTTGCGAAAAATATCCCAGATTCTGTTAGCATGTTCATAGAATTTACCTTTGTTTGGTCTACTATAATTTTGTATTATTTTGAGTTTCAATAACTGCTTTTTATAGTATCCTTTGTTATTTGTACCTTTTTATTATCCAGTAGCGATTTTAAGATTACCTATCTCTGCTCCATCAACTACAACCTCATCATTACTACTAATGATTAAATTTTTCTACATTTACAAATATTTTAGAAGTTGCATCTCTGTTTTCCAGACTTATATTTTTATATACTTTATTAGGAAGATATACTTAAGGCTATTGTCACCTAATTCCCTCTGCAAAGCAGTAATATCTAATAAATTATTATCTATAAAATACTTATAATTACCTTTGTACCTTCCTTGTATTAAAATCGTCTCATTATCGTGATAACAAATTTTGACATTATTTTTCAATGTGTTAATTTTAATACTATCTATCCTTTCTTCCCAATCCATTCACTAAAAGACTTTATAAGAAGATTCTTTTGGAGCATTAGTTTCTTTATCTTCTTTCGAATCTCACACAACCTGTTGCTAATCGACACAGTTAATATTGCAATAATTATTGTTTTAAAATTTTTCATTATTGTCCTCCACCCTCAGAATACTCTATAAAAATAGAATGTCGAAAAATAGATGATGACCTAGGAAAAGGCCAATCATATAAAATATCTCATTGTTACGAATTCTTCAGAACCCGTTGGGTGAATCGCTACTGTATTATCAGAAATCACGTTTTGTTGCTCCCATTTTAATAGCAACAGCAAAACCTTGAATCATTTCATCAACACCATATCAATCCCGTGTAATCCATACAACTCTCGTCTTCACCAACAGTTACCAGTTTCGCAAAGCATGGTTGTCTGTGGCTAGTTATTGCTGAATACATTGGAGTGAGATGAAGATTTTATAAACTTTTAATGTTTTCTTCACCAAATTCTTTAATAGCTTGCTCTTCTGTATATCCAATAGAACCAATCGCTGGGATTGTGAGAATACTACTGTAACAACATTAGTGTAATCTAAAATGTTCTTCTGGTTTATTATTAAATAATCTTTTCTGATAATCTACGTCCTGCAGCAACTGCAACGGAGTTAACGCTAAGCGTCCTGTTACATCACCTACTGCATAAATTCCTTCTACATTAGTATTTTGAAATTTATCGGTAGGAATAAATCCACGTTCATCAAGTTCACACCTGCAGCTCCTAAATTTAGATTTTCAGTTAACGGTTTTCACCAATTGCCCCAAATTAATAGGTCAACTGTAGTTTCACGTCCATCTTCAAGTACTAAAAAGTAACACTGTCATCAGCGTTTTTCACAACTTTTTAGGAATCGCGTTTGTATGAAGAGTTGGGCCTTCTTCATTAATTACTTTCACTAAAGTGTCTACTATGTCTCTGTCAAAAGTTCTTAAAGGACGATCACGTCGTACAAATAAGTGTGTATCAACACCAAGACCGTGGAATACTCCAGCAAAGTTCAACCGCGATATATCCAGGCATTTACTACTGCAATACGTTTTTGGTAATTGTTTTTAATGCAAAACTTCATTAGATGTAACACCATACTCAGCTCCCTCAACATTAGGAATAGTTGGTTTGTCCACCAGTTGCTATTAAAATATGATCGACGGTATACTGTTCTCCATTAACTTCGACTGTATTTTTGTTAACGAACTAGCGTATCCTCTCACTAAATCTACTTTGTTATTATTTAATCCACGCTCATCAGAACCATGAATTCTATCGATATAAGCAGAACGATTACCTACTGGTTTTGAAAAATCAAATTCTAAATTTTCAAAACTAAATCCATAGTCATTAGCATATAATTTTAAGCTCTCAGATATTTGTGACGCGTGCCACATAACTTTTTAGGAACACATCCAACATTTACACATGTTCCACCTAATTCATTTCCTTCGATTAACAATCCTTTTACACCGTACATTGCAGCTCTAGTTAATTGAAGCTATTCCTCCGCTTCCTCCACCAATCGCAATATAATCATAATGTTTTATGTTTTCACCTCTATAATATTGTATAGCTTTTATCAATTAAAGTTTAGTATTTATATAATTAATTATATCACATAAATCTAATCTCTATATCACATATTATGCAACATTTAGCAATTAAATTCAATATATTTGCTTACATTTTGTAATCAAAATTGAAATGAAAAATAAACTGAAAATTAGAAACTAAGCATTCTTCATGCTAACAATTAATTTTGTGATATAATCTTAGTCATAAATGAGGTGATTATATGTTTAATTATATAGAAAAATTAAATTCTATAGAACAATTCAAAAGTATTAAAAGAAGAAAAATGAAAAGATTGTCTTTGTATTTTCTGCAACGTGGTGCTCAGACTGCATCATGTTAGACCGTTACTAGAAGAAACGATGAACAAGTTTCCTGAAATAAAATTCATCTACGTTAACCGTGATGATTATCCAGAAATAACTCAAGCTCTTGATATTTTTGGCATTCCTTCTTTTGTAGAGTTACAAAAATAATGTAGAAGTTAGTCGATTTGTATCAAGACTAGCTAAAAACTCAAAAAGAAGTAGAAGAATTTTTAAAGAAAATTTAATATCACTAAAAACTCCTATATAAATCTATAGGAGTTTAATCAAACAAAAATCATTACTAGATCATTGTAGTCCTTATTTAGTATATCCCTTCCCTTAATTCTGTTAACTGAATAATTTGCTAAATTTAATAGTTATTCTGAATATAGTTGCAATTTGAGAGAGAGATAAAATGATTCTTTTTATCTCATGCACTACTTCTTAATTTATGATATTATTGTATATAATTATTCTATATCTTCATTTGATTTGATTAATACTTTTATTTCTTTTACCTGACATTACTGCTTCAAATGCATTACGAGTATCCTCTAGTGAAAATATTTTAGTAATCATTTTTATCTGTAGCAATTTTATTGTTTGCTAATAAATCTAACGCTAAATCCCATGACGATGGTTTTTGAGATCTTGAACCAATAGCGTATTTCTCTTTGAATATACTTTTCCTGATCGAGTTCATTCATTTTTAGCAAATAATCCAATTTTGAACAAAATCACCTTTTTTTCTTAATAAGTGGCAAAAGCATTATTTACATGCGAATACAGATCGCTGAACAATCAAATATTTTATCAACACCATATCCATCAGTTTTCTTTTAATATAACTTCTCTTAAATCTTCAACTAGCTATCACCGTTACATCGATTCCTATTTCTTTAGCTAAATCTAATCGTGGTTTATCTTTTGTAATTCCTGTAATTATAACTTTTTGCTCCATTAGCTTTTTGCTACTTGTGCAGCTAATAACCCTATTGGTCCTGGCCCAATAACAAGAACAGTTTCCCCCTCTTTTATTGATGTTTTTTCCATAACAGAGTGAGTACAACATGCTAATGGCTCAGTTAAAGAAGCTGCTTTCAAACCCACTGTTTCCGGTGGAACATGACAACTTTCTTCTCTTGACAATACATATCTTGCCATACTACCGTTAGCCTGTGTACCTATTCCTTTTCTATTATCACATAAGTTATAATCTTTCGATTTACAGTATATACATTGTTCACAAGTTTCAAAAAGTAGTTTCACTAGTAACTCTATCTCCAATTTTCACATTTTTAACATCTGGTCCTACTTCAACTACAACTCCCGAAAAATTCATGACCCTAATGTAACGGTAATCCTTTAGCATTATATTCTCCTTTGAAAGTATGAATATCCGAACCACATATTCCGGTGTATGCTACTTTAATCTTTACCCTATCACCATATACTTGAGGTTCTTCAACATCTAATAATTCTAAATTATCATAACCTACTTTTTGTTTTTACTGCTAACATGTTATTATCCTCTTTTCTTATAATTCTGGAAGAATAAGGATTTTCCCAAACAGTTCTGTTCTTCTAATATCATTTCAAAAGCTTTTGTCAACATCTTTCAATGTGAATTTATGTGAATTAAGCTTTCTACATCAATTTTTATTTTTAGAGATTAATTCTGTGCATTAGTCCATTCTCTTCTGGGAACGGCGCTGAATAAGAATTCCAAGAACCTTTTAAAGTCAACTCTTTTCTGAATATGCTCTCAAATGCTTTTTCTTTAAGTGTTACATCTTTATAAGCAATTCCCTAAATACCCTACTTTACCATGCTTCTTAGTTAATAATAAGGCTTGCTCCTGTGTAACAACACTACCGCACATTCTAAAGAAATATCTACTCCTTTTTCATCAGTATATTCCTTTACTTTTTCTAGATCTTCAGATAATGAGTTTATAGTCTGAGTAGCTCCCAATTTTTTAGCTAATTCTAATTTTTCTATCATCAATATCAACAACTATTACTTTCCCAGCTCCTGCTGCCTTAATTGCTTGTAAGACTAACATCCCTATAGTTCCAGCCCCTAATACAACAACACTATCTCCTAGATTTATATCTATTCCCATAACTGCATGCATTACAACTGCTAATGGTTCAATGAAACTTGCTTTTAGTATATTCTAAATCTCCTATTTTTCAAAAGATTTTCCTCAGGTATAACGGAATATTCTGCAAAAACCACGAATCTATGCGATCAAATCATAGTGTAATTTTCACACGTTGAATATAAGGATTGTTTACAATATTCACATTCATTACATGGCATAAAAGGAACACAGACAACTCTGTCACCTTTCTTAAATTTTGTGACCTTATCTCCAAGTTCAACTACTTCTCCACAATATTCATGACCAATTACTGCTGGATACCCATATTTCCATTTAGTTTGCATCTTATGAATATCTGAGCCACATATTCCACAAGAATGAACTTTTATTCTTACATCATTTTCACCTAACTTATGCTCCTCTATTTCTTTATATTCAAATTTTTATGCTCATACATAACCCTGAAGCTTTCATTTTATATACCTCTCTTTTCTAATTAGTACGGCACCATAATTAACTACTTTCTACTAAAGATTATAGAACTATGGTTGCCATAGAAATTTATTATTAACAATTATATTTTTAATAAAAATAATTGTGAGAAAATTTTTAGGATAACCAGTTAAAGAAGTTACCACCCATGTCTAATGAACTTAAACTTGTATGTCCATGACTATATTGTTCTAATCCTTGCATCATTTGAGATGAACTCCGATGAAGTCTGTTGCCATAAGTAATGATAAAGCAATTACCACTGTTCCAGCTAATACTGAGTGGAAGATATTCCCTTTTTCTACTTGCTACGATGAATGATACGTAGAACGGGATAGTAGCTAAGTCCCGAATGGTAAAACTTTGTTACCGGAATAATAATTGCTAATAGTAATGTAATTGGAACTAAGATTAATCCTGTTGAAATATTAGATGGATGTCCAATTGAAAACCTGCAGCATCAAGACCAATGTATAGGTCTCTACCTTTGTAACGTGTTTTCATAAAATCACGTACAGATTCAGAAATTGAATTAATCCTTCCATTAATAATTTAACCATACGAGGCATTATAACATGAACGCTCCCATTGCAATACCTGTTTTTAATACTAAACCAACATCTCTCCAGTTAACTAATGCTTGTAAAATAATACCTAAGAATGTACCTACTACCATTGGTTCACCAAAGATACCAAAACGTTTTTGAATTGTTTCAGAGTCTATATGGATATCTTTAATAACTGGAATTTTAGCTATCAGCCAACCAATTGGAATTCCTACAAACCCGAACGCTGCCGTAGATCCTGTTGGTAATGAGATACCTTTTAGACCATATACATCTTGAACCATTTTTTGAGTTCTATCTGCCATTAATAATACCATTACTTCGTATAGAACAGCATAAAAATACTGAACGACCATGAACCTCCTGATACTATGTATCCTGTTGCTCCAGCTGCAATAAAAAGTGCTAATAGTTCCAAATATCAATATCAATGTTCTAGTTAATTTTTAATGCCAATCATAATAACATTCACTAAAACGCATATAGGAATTAAAATTGCTGCTACAGGTGATGCCCAAAGATACTGCTGCTGCACCATGGCCAACCAACGTCAATAGTAGTATGAAATACTATATTTTTCTACCAATTGTTCTGTGATAGGACCCTAAGTTAGTAGTTAAGATACCAACAACTAGATTAATCCTACAAAACCAATACCTATTGTTAGTACTACGTACAGCTTTACCAACAGGTACTCTAAATATGATAGCTAAAATAAAGATTGCTATTGGTGAGGATAACAGTGAGCCCTAAACCTAATACATAATTTGTAATTTCTAATAATTTTTGCATAGTTTTTCTCCTTTATTTATAAAAATTATCTTAAGTGATTTAAAATTTCTTCATCTAACTCCTCTTCACCAATTCCCATAATATAGTTAGTTGCAATTATACTTGGAATTGAGTAAGTAGTTAGGTAAGTGTAGTCATTACTATCAAATCTGCCTCATTTTGTAAACCAGCAGCTTCTGCTATTTTTAATTTGTTTAATATCTACATCAAAGATTATGTTTTTATCAATTCTTCAACTCTAGATACAACTATTGTTGATGTTGCTATTCCTGCACCACATGCAATTAATACTTTTGTCATTTCTTAAATCTCCTTATTTTTATAATATTTAAAATTTTCTTTTCTATTATTCTGATAGATTTTATTATAAAATCTTCATCAGAAAATTTTTATAACATGATAGTACTTTTTACTGATTTTTCATTTTTACTAATTAGTAGTAACAGAAAATCATTTACTTCAAGATCTTTTGTAATTCGCAGCCATATCCTGAATATTACACTCTGTTTTGGTTTAACTATGGCTATTGCATCTTTTTATATATTTGGAATCGGTATGTGGGATAACTATACAATACTAGGAAACTCAAGTCCTGAGGAAATATTTTTCTCTTTCTATAACAGATTCTATATACCCATCATTTATATATTTTTCTGTCTAGTTCTTTTGAAACATTATTTAAAACTTCATTATTTCATCAACGCCTAAATATATATTATCTTCCGAAAACATTTCATCTAACATATAAAACCTCCTTTACACTACTGTAAATCTCTTCAAAAATTTTTATTACTGTTTAATATGATATTTCTTTTATTTTCTATTAAAAGATTTCTTCACTATATTTTTTAGCCTTATCTTCAGCTTCTTTGTCATTCTCTTTTATCAAAATAAACAATATATCATCTTCAAAATTATCTACTCTTACTACTATATTTTCTTTAATATTATTATTTATTAAATGTGGTAAATAAAAATTTTTATCTACCTTTATACAACCTAATTCTTCTCTTAGCTTCGATCCTTCAAAAATATTTGCTTTGAAAATATCCATGAATTACTTTCTAAATATCTTTGCTACATCAATATATATCTTCTAACCTTACTTTTTTCATTGATAAACACTCCTAACTTCGTTGCCATTACCATACACCTTTCTGTTAATATTCTGAATATCTTCATCATTTAGCATAACATTTACGAAAACAGCATCTTGTCTACTTTCTAATTTTACTGTAGATATTATAAAACTAATTTTGCTTAAAATCATAAGATTTTATATCTTTAGTAGATACAACATCTACTACTTCTATATTTTCAAGCTTATCTTCTATCCTTTTTAAAATAGAGATGTACCAAAACCACTAGTACAGACTAATACTACTTTTGTTTTTAAATTGATTCAATTTTTAATATTGATTCAGTATATACAGTTAAATACGCTATCTCATCCTCACTTATTTTTCTGATAATATTTTTCTTGCCAATACACTCACATCAGAAAAACTGTTTCGAATAGTCTTCTTTTATTTTTATTTAACAAAAGAGTTTTTAATGTTAATTCCATATTTTAATCGTCTCATTAATGCTCTGATATGTAGTATAAATAAATAATAAATATTATCTCTGTTTTCATTTACCTTATTATTTGTATTAGAAACAGCTTTTAGAAATTCATTAACAATATTTTCAAGTTCTTCTTTCACCTCAAAATCAACATCATTATTTAAATTCTCTACTCCCATGCTAACGAGATACTGATAGATGTAATAAATTTCATTTGGTGGTAAACTTATGAAGAATTCATTTTCAATATCAGCTGCTATACTTTCAGCTTCATAATAGAATTTTTATCAGTTATATTAGAAATCCATTATTTTCTAAATAATTTTCACTATTTATTCTTTCTATTGCAATAAGTAAATGAACGACTAAATTAATATAATCAAATCACCCTATTGTATATGGAAGATTTTTTCGTGTTTAGATATAATTCTTTCAACTAATTCTATTTTTAAATCAAATTTAGAAGATAGTTCTTTTAATGTATTTTTCAATTCTATCAGAATAATATTCTTCTTTACTTCCATCTTCTGTAAATGAATAATCTCGAATTAAATTCATTGTATTTCCTAATATCATCACCGATTATTTTAGTTCTAATCTCGTAATTTTATATTTTCATTGTCAAGTCTATCTTCTAAATAATTCAAATCATTTTACAATACTAGATTTTTCCGACAAAGTTCATTTCAGATAATTCTTCAATAGATGTATACTTTTTGAATTTTATTAATAAATAATATAATATATTAACTCGACGTTCTTCTAAAGAATACTTAACTAATTGTTTTTGAGGAACTTTTTCATGAGAAAGATTTGAAAATAAAATTTTTATACCACTACCTTGTTTTTAGTAACTTAACCTCTTTTACATTCTCAACTATTTTTCTATATCCCTGTAAACCGTTTTTAGTAGATACTCCCATTTTTCTGCAATAACATGTACAGGGTAAAAATCTTCTGCTTCTTTTAATATCAGTAACAATTCTATTTGTCGATTTTCTAATTTTCTTATCATCCTCATCCCTCCATATTTATATATTATAATACGTTTTTCATAAAACATAAAATACTATTTAATGTCTATATTAATATAGACACTAAATAATTACCCTATGATATATATCAACTATTATTGTATCGTCCTAAGTAAATAACCATTTTAGAAAGATTTAATTATATTATTTATATTATTTTAAAATTTTAAAATCAACCTCTATATAAATATAACTCAAAATAATTTTATTATATACATTAAATTTTAGTATATTAATAAAGTTTTTTATAGTTTTAAAACAAAAATAAAAGGATGCTTACACTCTGCTCAGCACAGATAAACATCCTTTTATTATCTCATATTTAATATCATTCTTTTTACCTTAAATAATATAATGGTCCTAAGATTTTTCTAATATTTTTCTGTTGATTCAAATTTTATATCTAATGCATCTTCAACAGTTTTTATCTTATTATTTTCTATCATCTCTTCAAGAGAGTTGGAACTACACCTCAATTTAAATACTGGGGTGATTTTTAAATCTGAAGTAAGAACAATGTTATACAATTCGTTTTTCTTTAATCTTCTGACCTGTAAATGTTCTCTAGTCCCTTTATCCATATTTGCTTTTACAGTTTTATTAGCGATAAAGTGAGATAATGAGTAACCTGATACAGGAATTACTAGTATTTTATTATTTTTGTAGCATCACCAATACTATTAAACTCATCTACTCGTAGTATATTAGAGAATCTTTTGAAAACTGATACTACCGGCAAAAAGTATTTTCAAATTCAACATTGAATAATTTTCTATAAACGGCATTAAATTCAATATTTTTCCCTTTTTCAGTAACAACTGCACCTAATTCATTAGTTTGTAGAAGTTTATTTTTAGATACTCTAATTTTCTCCGAATTCTCTCCGGCTGCTAAATAATCACTATTCGCCTGCCATCCTAAAAACTCTTGATCTGTTACTCCTGTGGCTGTAGGTAAGTTAATCATACTATCAATTCTAGATCCACTAGTACATCTTGACCATCAGATAAAAATTTATCTATTCCTCTACCTACAAACTTCACATTAACCCATTCACTATCTACTTTTTAAGTATATTTCTAAAACAGTTTCAGAAGTAATATATTCATCATCATTTATAACTTTTTTTATTTGATCTAAATAATACTTCATATCCTGTACTAGGTTTTAATCTTTTTACGTAACTCAGAAAATAACTCTCCAATTTTTGGTTTCTGGCCACTCTATATCCTTATCTTTTATACTATCATCAACCTTACCAAAGCGCTTGTTGTAATCATCTTGACGAATTTTAATAGTATTGACATTTTTCTTTGTAATTAGCTTTAATTATAACACTCTTGTCAACTTTTTAATTCCGACAAATCTTTCACATTCGTAGTCTTTGAACTATCACTAGCATCAACAACAGTATAACTTTCCACATGATATTTTTCTTTACTAAAGAACTTAGTATCTATTTCACTAATTTTTGACCAGTTAATAAAGTTGTTTCTTGTTTAGAAACTCCATTATCCAAGACAATTTTAGTATTATATTTGGCTATAATTTTAATATCATTCCCAAGAACTTGAGAATCTCCTAATTCTTTATCATCTAAATAATAACCAGAAAAATACATAATTATCATTTTTGCAATAACATCTTTAATCTCATTTTTTCTTTAACAAATTTTTGAAAAAGTAGTTCCCTGTTTAATTAGATACTCATTGTTATCTTTTTCAATTCAGAAGGATACTCTATAGTCACCTTTATTCCAGTATTCTTTATCTTGTGCTAATTTTACCTCAATAGCTACGTATGGAACTTCAATATTTTCTGAATTCAATTCTTTTTCCATCTATCAAAATACTAGACTTCTTATAACTATAATATTTATCAGGTGTGTAATACTGTTCTAACTCATAAGGATAAACTGAAACTTTATCATCCTGAGGAACATTTCTAATTTCAATAATCTTATTTACTACCTCTTTATTTCCTTCACTAACTACAAGATTAATTTGCTTTTTTAGTGAAAATATACTTTTACTAGATTTTTGAATATTCTAAATTTTTAATATTTCCATTATTATCAATATCATATGTCATTACATTCATTATAATTCTAGTATTCGGAGCAAAAAGTTTAAGCTAAACTTTTTATTCACTATTTTCCCATTACCACTCTTTTTCAACTGGATTCTAAACATCTCTTTTGGGATATTTTTATCATCTAATGAATAAAAATCAAATAATTATATGAATTCTTTTTATAGCTAAGTAATTCAGCATTATATTCAAGTTCTTCCATATTACTCTGTATTACACTATTTTTTTATTTCAGGAAGAGATAGTTTCTATTGTTATTGAAAATATCAAAATTAAATATACTTTCTCTAAAAATGGTATCTGTTACTGTTGTGTGTAATCTGTAAAGTAATCAGCTTTTATTTTAGAATCACCAATAGTTGCAAAAACCCTAAACATAATAAACCTGAAGCTATCAATTTACAATATTTCAATATTTCTCCTCCTTTTCACCTTTTTACTATTACTTATTATATCATATTCTTTAATAACTATTATATAAAAATTGTTTAAATAAAACTAAATACATTTATATTCACTATAAATCATGAATATTTATTTTAACTATACAAACAAACTAGAATTTAAAAATAAATAATATCATAAAATTGACCCATAAGTGAAAAACACTTATAGGTCAATTTTTCTTTCTCAATGTTATATTAGCTTCGCTTATATTTTTCTAACATTATTTCGATCATTAGATATACTAACTTCATCATATTCGTAATCTTCTGCAAAAATCGTACGAATACTCCTGTATAGGAACATCTCATTTGAGTAATCTAAAAATTCCTCTTCAGGAACAGAAAACTCCACCTCATTATAGCTTTCATCAGCATAGTCTGATAAAATTTCATCTTCATAGTCTATTTCAGTATTGAAGTCCTGGGAATATTCATCATCTTGCCCATACCTGGGATCCGGCGACTCCAAACTAGATAAGTTCATTGTATACATAATCAATCTCCTTAAATATCTATTATTAATATTATACAAAATAGTCTATCATTTTACAAGTAAAAAAACTATAGTTTTCAAAATATTTCTTCTAACTTCTTGAAGTGCTTCTACACTCGTTCTATAGCGAATTAGCTCCCTATCTCCAGTGAATAAGCACTCTCTAACACTAATATCGCCTTGAGCATAAATACCTATGTACGCTAATCCAACTGGTTTATCAGTTTCATCACTGTTAGGTCCTGCTATTCCTGTTGTCGCTACTGCAAAAATCAGCTCCTAATCGTTTTGCTGCTCCTAAAGCCATTTCTTTAGCTACTTCTTCACTAACAGCACCGAATTTTGCTAAAGTTTCTTCTCTAACTCCTAAAGTATTAATTTTTGATTTATTTGACATAGCAACTATCCTTCAAGAAACTTCTGAAATTCCACTTTTTTTCTACTAACATTGAAGAAATTTTTTCCACCTGTTAATGATTCTGCAATTGCTATAGTAAACTTATTTTTCAATCAAAAGATTAGCTACTACAGTATTCATTTCAGTTTGAGTACTAGAGATGTCTTCATCACCTACAAGATATATGTACTCACCTACTCTATTCTCAATCTCATCTAATTGTTTCCTGATAAAGGTCTTACATTCTTCTTTATCATCACCACTAGCTGTTATGCGAAGCAATACCTCTCAGTTTTAGCGTAAAGTGCTAAAAGTCAGGTTAGTTTGATTATCCATTATATCTTTAATCTTTGTTTCTAACAAAGATTCTCCAACTCATAAAATCTTACGTATTTAGAAATAAATTGCTTGTACTGAATTTTTCTAAATAAGGCTTTACATTTTTTCAAACATATCGCGCATCTCTCGAGGTGGTCCAGGCATTAAAACGATTCTTTTATTATTTTCTTCAATTATTATCCCTGGCGCTGTTCCACAATAATTTTCTAATACTATTGCTCCCTCAGGAATCATAGCTTGTTTTTTATTATTTTCTGTTATTATATTTCTACCTGCTCTAGTAAGTCTCTCTAGTATTTTTACCACGAATATTCATGAAAATAAAACTCTCTTCAAAATATTCTGACCGCACATTCTTTTGTAATATCATCATCAGTAGGCCTAAACCACCAGTAATAATAACCGTGTCATTCTCTAAGAATGCACTCTCTAATGTCTTAAGTAATCTCTCTCTATTATCTCCTACAGTTGTTTGTCCGAAAAACTCCAAGCCCCAGGCAGCAAGTTCTTTTGATAGATATGCTGTGTTTGTATTAACTATATCCCCTAATAATAATTCGGTCCCCTACCGAAACTAATTCAACTCTCATAATAATCTCCTCACAATATTCACATTATTTCTTTCAATTATATTCTACATCAAAACTATAAAAATAAATTATATAATCTCTTCAAATACTAACTTACAATAATTATTAAAATAAAAAGTCAGTTATAAAATTCTAATATTTAAAAATTCTTATAACTGAGCTCTCTCTATTCTCTATTAGTATATGATTGATGCAGTTCTAATTGATCTCCCATAAGTTCTTCAACAGTTACCATTTCAAATCCTTGTTCAGTTAAGTACTGTAATATCGATGGTAATGCATCAATTGATGTTTGATGAATATCATGCATTAAGATAATTGAACCAGGTTGGGCTTTTCTAACTTCTTTCATTATAGAAGCAGTATTACGGTTTTTCCAATCAAGAGTATCAATATCCCATAAAATAAATGATTGATCGACAGCCGCTTGAATAGCGCCATTAATCGCTCCATATGGAGGTCTCATAATATGAACATCTTGTCCACTTGCTTTTTTCAAAGCTTCTGTTGTATCATTAATTTCTTTCTTCGCTTTTTCTAAACTAATACTTGTTAAAACAGGATGATCCCAAGAGTGGTTTCCAAGTTGATGCCCTTCAGCAACTACTCGTTTAACAAGATCTTCATTTCCTTCTATTGCGTGACCTACCATAAAGAATGTACCTTTGGCATTATATTTTTTCAATAATTCTAATGCTACAGGAGTAGTCTGCGATTTGGTCCATCATCGAATGTTAATGCTACAGCTTTTCTATCTCTTTTTCTTAACATATTCTTTATATTTATCTAAATCTTCACCCTTTTTAAATAACTTTCAGTTATATACTTATGTAAATCATTCATTGGAACTTCTACTGAACTAACTTCTCCAACTGGGATCTACACTTATGTTAAACTTAGACTCTGCATAAGAAAACTTCCAATCAGACATATCTTGATACGAAGCTTAACAATAACATCTTTAGTTTTCTACTTCAGATACTCCACGACCTTCTAACTGTTTTTGAATTTTTAAATAAGAACTTTTTCTTAGCATCATCTGGAGCAGCAAATAAACTAGATAAAGTAAATGGTTTCCCTTCATTTGTTAAGAAAATACTAGATAAATTAGACTCTGTTGCCGCTTCTACATTCTTATCAGATATCTTATGAGTAACTTTCTCTACGCTTAATTCTGATACATTGGCAAAATTGCTTTCTTTTCTTTACTTCCATAGAAAACAATTTCTTTAATATCTTTATTAAAATCTAACTCCCCTTCAACTAATCCTTTTGTTTCCTCATCTAAACGAGATTTTTATTTCATCTGCATTAGAAGAGTTTGAGTTTGGATAATAAACTTTTACAAATTTATCACCCAACCAACCAGTTTTTGAACTGCTATCTTTCCTTCAAATCTGATTTATCAGCAGCCTCTACCGTATCTTTTTACCTGCGATTTAAAATTGTAATCTTGCCATTTTTGGTAAGCAGGTTCACCATAGAATAATAAGAATGTACAAATAGCTATACATAAAACACCTAAAAAGACACCTAATTTCTTCATTATTCTTATTCCTTCTTTTAAAATTTTTATTATTTTTAAAAGATGTAGGGAATTTATCTATTGAAATAGAGCTCACTATATCCTTATAAACTAATAAAAATATACATTACTATTATCATTAAACTACAGAATTTCTCCAGCATATTTAATAAAAATTACATTAATAAACCTATGTTATAAAAGAAAAGGCATCAGTTTATAAACTAACACCTTTTTCTTATTATTTATTCTGCATTCTTCGTCCTTTTTATCGAAGAATTTCTTATCTCTGTACCTCTACGTTCATTACGATTTTTCTTATCTCTATTTTCTGAACGTCGACGTCTATCATTACCTCTGTTGAACGTCTTCCTCGTTCTTGTTTTCGAGGTAGAGGTTTTTCAAATGATAATTCTACATCTACTTCTTTTTATCATTGATTAATTTACTTAGTAAAAATTGTAATTACTTTTTCTGCATTTTGTTTCAGATAACAATTTATTAGCTAAGCTATTAAATTCGATATGATTATCTCCCATTTCGAAATAACTTCATCAAATAATCTGTTGTGACGTGCTTTCTTCACTTCTTCTTGTGAATATGGACGTAACATCTTCATTCTTTCTCCACGAGAGTTCTCAATATCTTTCAGATAAGGCATCTCTACTGGATTTAAAAATGTAATTGCTACTCCAGACTTCCTGCTCGTCCCGTTCTTCCAATTCTATGAGTATAACTTTCTACATCTTGTGGAATATCAAAGTTGTAAACATGTGTAACGTCACTAATATCAATACCGTGCTGCAACATCCGTTGCAACAAGGATTTGTAACGAGTTATTTTAAATTTTCGTAAAATTTCTAAACGCTTAGACTGAGTGATATCTCCATGTAATCCTTCAGCTACATATCCTTTTAGTAATCAAAGCACTTGCTAATTCATCAACACGACGTTTAGTTCTACCGAAAACAATAGCTAAATTAGGGTTTGTACATCTAAAAATCAATTAATGTTTCTAATTTTTTTCATTTTCTCTAGCGATTGTAGCATATTCTGTAATATCTGGTTTAAGATCTTTCGTCACTCATAGTTTTAATTAATTTATAATCTCTCATGAAGTCTTTTGAAAGTTCCATTATTGTTTTAGGCATTGTCGCTGAGAGAATAATAGTGTTTGATGTTTTGAAGTTATTTTCGATAAAATAAATCTTACATCTTCTATGAACCCCCATATTTAGCATTTCATCAGCTTCATCTAATACTAAATGAGTTAGGTTTTCCAATTTTATCGTTTTTCTATTAATATGATCTATCACACGCCCAGGTGTACCTACTATAATTTGTGGACGTTTTTTCAAATCTTGAATTTGTCTTTCAATACTTGTTCCACCAAATACAATACTTACTTTTAATCCTTTAGCTCTTGACATTAAGCGAAGTTGCTCTCCAACTTGCTGAGCTAATTCTCTTGTTAGCGCAAGGATTAATGATTGTAATTGATCATTACGCCTTACTGTATCTACTAACGGTATTCCAAAAGCACCTGTTTTACCTGATCCTGTTTGTGCTTGCGCTAAAATATCAATTCCCGATAATACGTATGGGATTGTCTCTGTTTGAATACCAGTTGGAGATATGAAATTCATGTTGGTTAGCGACTGAACAGTCTTGACTAACCCCTAATTCTTCAAATGTTGTCATTTGTTTCTCATAATTTAGTCCAATTTTATATACTGTCTTATTTATACAACCTGTTAATTATAGCATGAAAAATCAAAAATTAATAAAAGGGATATGAGTAGCCATAATATCTAGATTGTTTATTTAACTTCACAAATTCTCACTAATTGATAGTTTTGGCAAATAAAAGAATTAGATAGGTCTCTTATTTTCTATCTAATTCTTTTTACTACTACATATTATTTGTAATTTCATCAATTTTAGCAATATCTTTTATGGCTTGTTTTTGACTTATCTAATTTATTAGTATAAATTAATAGCATATAATCTTTATCACCAAATACTATAGCAGTTTCATGGTAATTAGCATCTAGAGCCCCGTACTTACTAGCTATTTTTATTTGGGATACCTTCTTTTATTACTTCTCCAGCTTCTGAATCTTCTAGATACTTAATTAATTTTGAATACTTATCTCTTTCATTATATAGTTTTGTCCAAACAACCTCCATCATTGCTGGTGTTACGCTATTCTTTTGGGCTTCTTCCTGTGATAATTTTACACCTAGATTATTCAGATATTTTTACCAATAGATGCGAAGCAGTAACACTATCACCAATAAGCATATTGGTAGCTGTGTTATCAGAATACTGTATCATATTTTGAATAACATAGTCTAATTTGTAACTATTTTTCTTATTATTAGTAATTTGTCCATTACCTTCTTCTAAATTGTTCTCACTATAAAAATATATCGGCATCTTCTGATACTTCTCCATTACTTATACGATCGTATATTCTCATAGCATATACTACTTTTTATTGTACTTGCTGCAGTAAAGTAATTATTTTCCCCTTGTGAATACTTATATCCTGTAGAAAAATTCTTATAAACAATACCTATTTCATTATTTCCTTTGTATTGCTCTATTATATTATCGAAGGTTTCATTAAGTTCAGTCTTGCTAAGTTTCGTATTTTTCAGATGTTGATTCTTCTTGTTGTTTTTCTTTTATTTTGTGCCTCTTGTTGAGCCAATTTCTTGCTGTTTTATTGCGTCCTTCTTAGCTTTTAAAATGTCCCCAGTAGAAAACACTCCATACACAACTAAAATGACTGCCATCGATTCAATAACAAACTTTAAAAATAATTTTTCTTCACTACAATAATCACATCCTTTTCCAACATATTTTTCTACATTTCATCTTCTAGTTTACTACATATTAACTATTTTTCTCAACACGAAACATAGAACTTCAATATCCCTAATATCCCTCACAAAAAGATACGACTCAATCAATCCAATTTCGAGAAAAACATGGTTTATAGGTCGCTCACTCTTTTTAAATTATATCTTTGATTTCAAATAAAAATCTTGTTCTGAAATTTTTTATAAATCCAATATTTTCATACATATATTTAGGGTATCGTTAGCATCAACTACTAAAAGAACATTATCTTTACGTTCACTGTTTTATAGCGTGAGTAATAATATGCTTAGCTATCCCAAGATTTCTATACTCAGGTGCTATATAAATTATCTATTTCAAAGAAGTTACTCTTAACTATAATATTAGCTGACCTATTATTTTTCTCCGTCTTTAGCTACAAGTTGTTTAATATTTTCTGATCCCAATATCTTCATACAATAAAGTTTGATTGTGTTCAGCCCAGTCTTCATTACTAGCCTCTACATCTATTTTATACTGAAACTTCAAATATCTATTTAAATCAACTTTTTGAAGGTATTCTACCTGAAATTCACTAATTCTGGTTCTACGAAATCTTTTATATTTAGAAATATAAAAGTAAAATTAATTTCACTAAACCTTCTTTTTAAATATCTTTTAAGCTTCCAAGATAGTTTTACATTTTCTAATGCAGCTAAATGAATAAAAATTAACACCTTTATCTCTAAAAAAAGTTCCTACAAGATGCAATATAGTATTCAAGTTCATCTATAGAAGTTGGTTCTTTTTCATTAATAAGTAATTTCCACTAAAGTATAATTTTTGACTTTAAGGTTTGGTAGATTACATAACTATCAGTTTCAACTACCGACTTAGCTCTTGTATATATCTTTAAAACTATAATCCATAACTAACACCTCCTATCTCTAACTTTTCTTAATACTAATGATGATGACCATGTGGTCCATGATGTTGTTCGAAATGACTGATTATATCTCGTACTCTCGCACTTCCTGTTGGTTCATAAACATTTCTTAAAGTTTCTACATATGTTGGTTCATCATGAAGTACTTCAAAATAAGTAACCACTTCTTCTTCAACAAAAATCAATATAATCCTCTTCTTCAGATAAAGCATTTAAGGCAGCACCTAAAAAGGATTTTGGATCATCTTTTATTAATGAGTTTTCATTATATAAGTCATAGATTTTTCATACTCAAATAGTGATTTAAGAGCATTTATAGTAATAAATAGTGTTTGCTCAGAAATTCCTTTGAGAAGATAATACTTCTTGCATAAGTGTACGAATGTTATCATATTGTTGATCGTCTTTATATAAAAGAAATTAAATGTAAGTATGCACTAATTGCCATACCTTGTAATTCAATATATTTCTCTAAATATTTCTTAGCTTCATCACCTTTAGACATATGTCCTAAATGTAAATATGCTTCAGTGAAATCAGGATCTAAAGCGATAGTTTTTAATAAGTGCATTTTTGATTTTTTTCTAAATTTTTGAATTTGATTATAAGCAAAAAGCTAATGAGAATAATATACTGCATCTTCATAACCTCTACCATTTTGGTTATAAAAATCTATAGCTTCTTCAAATAATCCCAATGCAAATAAATTGTCAAATGCTGTTTGGAAATTTTCTAAAGATGGTTCTTCGTAGAAAATTCTTTCACTTAGATTTTTGCTTTTATCTTCTCTACCAGTTGCTAAATAAATACCAACTAACTCTTTATCAATAGCATCGAGTGCCTCATTAAAGTCTGTTCCAGCTCTTGCAGCTAAGAATTTATCCTCAGCAATTTCGTATAATTCATCTTCTAAATATATTAAACCTTCTTGATATAAAATCGATGGAGTTTTTGGCGAATTGTATAATACTACCAAAGCATCATCTTTTTCTATCTAAATATAATAAATTGTGAACATACCCTTCGATAGCTGTATCATCTTCTCTGTTTTTGTTCGTAAATAACTTTTAGATAGTTCTAAACACTCATCAAATAATCCATAATCTAAAAAGTATTGTACGAAATTCTTCTTGTTGTTCTCTATCTAGTGAAGTAAAATCAATATCTTTTAATTCTTCTAAAAATTGTTGTAAATCCATTTAATTATCTCTCTTGCTAACTTATTCATTATAAAAAGCTAATTCATTTTTAACTGGAATTTCTATTTTTATCTATACTATTTTGTGCTTTTTAGCAAATAACGTTTACTTATATCAAGAGTCTCTGATAAGATTTTCTCATTATTTTTATATAATCAATAATTTCCATTTTCTCTTCAAAACTCGTTTCATTAGTGAAGTTATTAAATAATTCAGGTTTTTCTTCTCTTGCAAGCAATGCTGGTAATGTGATATTCCCATTCATTAAGTCCTGCCCTACTTCTTTACCAAGATTTTTCAGCTCCACCAGCAAAAATCTAAATAATCATCAATAATTTGATAGCTCATCCCTAAGTAATAACCATAAGAAAAAGCACTTTTAATATTTTCATCAGAGCTTTAGAAACAATGCTACCTGCAACACAAGCAAATGCAATTAAAATCGCTGTTTTTTCTTTTAATTTTCTTTAAATAATCTATTCGTCTAGTTTCAATATTATATAGACCATCAGCCTGAATAAGCTCACCGATGCAAAAGTTCCTTAAGAGTCACAGCTAAATAACTATGAATTCTCTCATCATTAAACTTCGCAACTTCTTTTTAAAACTATCGCAAATAAATAATCACCTACATATAGAGCAAACTCATTAGTATACTCTTTATTCATTGTAATACTACCACGTCTCGTATCGGCATTATCAATGATATCATCATGAATAAGACTTGCAGTATGAATTATTTCAACTATACTAGCCATTCGAATTATATCTTGTTTATTCAATTCAAAATTTCCTAATTTAGCACATAAGTAAAAGAAGGACTCTTACCCTCTTTCCACCATTTAAAAATATCTTTTAATAATCTCATTTTAATCTATCGTCATCACATTTTGTGATATCTAAGATATCTTCTAAAACATCATGTACCAAAAGCATCATACTGTTTTAACATTCTATTCTCCATCAATTTTTATATAAAGACTACGGTTTTTACTATCAATTTCCTGGAATTCAACACCGTAAAAATCAAACCACGTCTTTATTATACTTAAATAAAATTCTTCCTCACTCATCCTTTTTAGTAACAAGTTGAAAATAACCAACTTTCATAGTATCCGTTAAACTACTTAATTTATCCAACTCATCTTTCAATATACTATAATACTCAAAACTATAATAATCTCCAAGTAATATCGATTTTTGATTCGATACGATCATAATTAGCTTTATGATTATATATTGAACTTAACGCACAAAAATAGCAGTATTGTATTTTTTTCATTATTAAATTTATATTTTTTCTATAAAAGGAATAATATTTAATTTTTCTATTAATCTCTCATTATAATTATATTTTTATCATAATAAATCCTTCATTATTTATCTTTATAAATTATACCACAATATCCCAATTTATTGAAATTTGATAGTCTAAATTTCAGATAAAAATTTAATATATTAAATAGACACTGAGATAATGAAAAGAGTAATCTTCAAATCATGACTCTATGAAAATCATTATTTTTAAAAATTACTCTAAAGTATACACTTTTTGTATAATATTTTCTATACGATTAATCAGAATAAATAGCTATATTTTTTTCTGAAACTATTTCTGTATTATTATTTCTTAATAATTTTATCGTATTAAACTCGCTTATTAATATTAAAAACATTACTAATGTAAGAATTGCTTTAGTAGAGATATTATCCGTATTATTGCTAATCATACCTAGAAATACATAACAAATTATACTATTATGCCAATTAGATTGTTTCATATACTCCGAATTTTTAAAGTTTATATAAAAACTATATAAAACTATCAACAATTGACTAAAAAAATAAAAATATTACCAACCATAGCAATTCTCCTTAATTTTATACTTACAGATAATTAACTGTTTCTTGATATTCCTCTGGTCTTTCTTTTCTTACAAATAGCATAATCGCTACGATAAAGTAGAATAGATATACCGGAATTAATACCCCTACTGTTCCAATAGCTATTACTATCGCTAATAATAGAAAAGAACTCCAGATAAAATACGTTTTTCATTAAAAACGTTGCTAATAATGCTACAACAACTAATACGATTAACAGAGCTGAATACATTTTTAAACCTTGAATTGTGTAATCAAGTATTTGTTCAGCTGATAAGTTAACCCCATTAGGATTTTTCTAGTTCTGACTTAAATAAATTTAAAAAAACTCAGGATTATCTTTTTAAAACTGAAATTTTTAAAGAATGAGCTATACGCTAAAACTCCCGTTAAAACTATTAAAATGACATTAGCAATCCATGCTAAAACTTTTTCTACTGTTCTTTTGAATGGTTTCATAATAAACCCCTCCTTCTATAAAATTAAAGGATTTCCCTTTTTCTAATTATAACATAAAAACGTTATCATATTATAGTATAAATTAAATTAATTTACAAATTTATTACCAAAAATAACAATCTTTTAAAATTTACTAATTAGAAATACCGTTCACCCTCTTTTTCTTTTTACTTTTACTATTATTTAGATATTTTCTATTTAGTAATATATGGAATATTGATACAAACATAAATAAACCGAATAAATATAATATCTCCCTTGTAATTCGATACTCATCAATCGTTAAAAACGCTATAACTAAAAAGAATTATTACCTCAATACAATACATAATAACTACTATAATTTTTCTGAATTCTATTCAAGTTTTTTAGTGATACTCTCGCATTTTTCAACAACCCCAATTAGAAAATCAAAAATACATCAAACATAATTTTTCCTCCTTTATGTTCATCTATAGACCCAAGGAACATTTCAATCTTATTCAACTTTAATATAATTTTATTTTATGTATATTATAATAATATACTTTTGTAATTACAAATTTTTCTATAATATTTTATCATGTAATTACAATTTATTTCAAAACAAAAATAATCTCCCCAAACCAATAGGCTTGGAAGATTAACTTTAATTAAACTCTTTCATCAAGTGTAAAACGCATTTCTATTTTGAAGATTCCATCTTCTGGTGCATACGCTCGAATTGTTTTCTTTGTGTTTTTCTGCAATAAGTTGTGCCATAGATAACCCTATACCATATCCTTTTATTGCACTATTTCTTGATTCATCTAGGCGATAAAAACGATCAAAAACTTTACCTAAATCACCTTTTTGAACTGTTGCTTTATTAGAAACTTTCAAAATAGCATATTTTCTATTTTTTTCTTAAGACTAACTGATATACCGCTATCTTCTGGTGCATATTTAATAGCATTTTTCTAATAGTATATCCATCAATTGTACTATTGAAGCTTCTTCACCAAAAATAATATAAATCAGAATCTATATCCGTAACAATATTTTTCTGGAAGTTTGCTAATTCATTAAAAATCTTCTATTCTTGATTCCAATGCATTTGTCAAATCAAATCTTGTTCTTTCAACTGTGTCTTTTTCTTCCATTCGGCTAAATACAACTAAACTGTTAACTAAACTAGTAAGACGGTCTACTTGATTATGTATGTTCTGCGTCCATTTTGAATCACCATTCATCATCTCTAATACATCAGCATTAGAACTAATAATAGCCAACGGTGTTTTTCAGTTCGTGACTCGCACCTGTTATAAATTGTTTTTGTTTTATATAAGTTTCTTGAATTGGTGCTATCACTCTTTTAGATATTAACACAATTAAAACAAATACTGAGGCTATAACTCCAATAGAAATTAATAAACTATTTTTTTCAAATGAATGTTGCGAATCTAATTCACGTTGGCAATTTAAGAATAGTATTAAGTTTCCTACATTTGTTTCAGCTTTTTAAGAATCTATAGCTGCCGATAAAAGCCACTTGTTTTTCCCTGAATTTAATGCTTTAATTACCTTATGCTGCAAAGCATCTTGATCAGGTATTAAACTATCATCACGGTAAGTCTTGATTATCCTTCCAGAATCATCAACCTTAGCAATAGAAAAACCATTATAATCTGTTGTACTAGATGAATTTTTGTAATTATTAGATCGTCTCCATCTTCTACAAAAATTTTTAATTAATGCTTGTGATTTTGAAGCATCTAATAGTGTTGTGTCTATTCTTTCTTCTAATTTATAATAATTTATAAAGTTTAACGCAATAGCCAAAATAGCTATTACAACAGCTACACTCCCAACAGCTGTTGTAATAAATTTTCTTCTAAGACTCTTAAACATCAATCATCTCCAAAGTATAACCAACATTTCTAGTAGCTTTAATATGGATATTTGCATCTAATGCTTTTAATTTTTCTTAGATATGAAATATTAACCCAAACTACGTTAATTTCAGACTCACTATCATATCCCCAAATTCTTTCTAAAAATTGTTCAGTTTGAATCACATTCCTGGATTCCTCATAAGCATTTCCATCATTTGATATTCTTTGTTAGATAATCTAACTTTATCTTTTGGTGTAGATAATTCAAATGTATATTTACTTAAACTAACATTCCCTAATTCTAATACATTACTAGTAAATGTTGCTTGTCTTCTTGTCATTGAACGAACCCTTGCTAATAGTTCTCTTGTGACAAAAGGTTTAGTTAGATAATCATCTGCACCACTATCTAAACCATAAACCTTATCTTCAATTTCTGATTTTGCTGTAAGTAATAATACTGGTGTACTTTTTATTCTCTCTTAATTTTTACTACTGTTACCCCATCCATTTTGTGGCATCATAACATCAAGAATAGCACCATCATAATCATCTAACATAAGATAATCTAATGCATCCTGTCCATTATTTACTACGTCGACTGAGTAATTGTTGTGTTTTTAACATTGCTTCAAGAGCATCTGCTAAGTCTCTTTCATCTTCGGCTAATAATAACCTCATAGTCTTCCACTCCTAACTATATTTTTTATGTTATAGATAATCTAATTCAAATACATTATATAAAAACTAACTAAAATCTAGTTTAAACAATTATTTAACTTTTAAAATATATATCAATTCACTTATAATAAATAAACCTATTTCTATTCTTTTACAGCTGTATTTAAATCTAAATCATAACATATCAAATATTTATTATTTTTATAATTACTTTATTTTATAATAATATGTATTTTATACACTTATTCAGTTATATTTTTACTCCATTTTTGACTAGACATGTCAAAAATTGACTAACGCTTTCTTCGTTAGCCAACAAAATTATTACTCTTCCAATAAGCAGTCCACTTTGTATGTAATCTTTCCTACCTTTTTCCATATCCCCATTTTTCTGCATACTCATCTGTTACATCAGAATTTATAATTTGGAACTTATTGAATCCTGCTTTTTAATAATATCTACCATCTCTTCTTCCAGAAAGAGCACCCGCCACTCAAGTGCAGTGCATCTGTTGGGAATTTTTCCACTCTAATGGCAATTCCTTTTTCAAGATAATATCTGATATTACAAACATACCATCTTCTTTTTAAAATACGATATATTTCATCATATACTTTTTGTTTATCTGGCTCTAAATTTATAACACAGTTACTAATAACCCTATCAACTCGATTGGTCTTCTAAAAGGAATATTTATTAGTTCGCCTTTAATAAATTCAACATTATCAAACTTCTTATCTCTAACCTTTTTCGCTTTTTTCTAACATTGAATCTAATCTATCTAAACCATATAGTGTTCCTACTTTTTGGATTTTTCATCTTTGTAATAAAAATATCCATTCCAGCTCCACATCCTAAATCAATTAAAGACTGACCTTCTTTTTATTTTTAAGTGATTAATTGGATTTCCACAAGACAACCCCATGTTTATTTCATCAGAAATTCATTTATTATTTTTTCATCATATCCCTAACGATTTACTTAGTTGTTTTGGATCAATTTTTGTCTTTTGTTTATTTTTAGAAATATTATCATAAAAGTTATCAACTGATAATCTTATTTTTGATATTATTATTCATTTTATCACCATCCCTTTATATTAAATAGTTGCTTGAATCAACCGATTCAAGCAACTCTCACTATTCTTTATTCTATCATAGAAGTTTATTTTTCTATAATTATAGTTTAACGATTTCTCTATATCTAAATGTTGGATTTGGACGTCCAGTGATTGAGCATTTAAAGTTTCTTCTTTATATCCTACTACGTTAAATACGCGTTCAACTTCTTCTTTTACGATCCCAACTAGTTTATCTGGGTGAACTTCTACACGCGCATTAACTGTAAGGAATACTTTGTCACTAGCATTGTCTAATTTACGTAGTGTTGCAGTTTCTTTCTTACCTACAATATTACCTACTAAACCTTTTCTTTTACCTTGTAGAAGGAATTTAACGTGACCTACATTTAGATTTAATGAATCAAATCTTTCACCTAAGTTAGCTAAAAATGCAGTAGCTAATGTTTCAAACGATTCTTCTTTTTCAATAGCGTAAGTTCCATTTAACCATCCGAATAGTGCCTCTCCATCAGCATACGTATCGTAATCTACTTCTACAATTCTTCTTCCTACTTCTTTTTCACTGTTGATAATATAATCGAACCACTCGTCTAAACCTTCTCCAGTTTTAACACTTGCAGTTAGAACATTTTTCGTTATTAAATTCTTTTTAGTTTTTTCTACTAAATCAGCTAATTCTTCTTCTGATAATAATTCAACTTTGTTAATTAAGATAACATCCGCTTCTTCAAATTGTTTATAAATAATATAATCTCCAGGATTTGAATGATCTTTTAATACTGCTTTTTAAGCGAGTTGGATCACTAAAGCTGTAAGTTGTTTTAAGTTAACTTGTTCGTTGTATTTTTCTTTTTAAAAGGTTGCATAATAGTCGCTGATAAGTCAGTACAACTTCCTACTGGTTCTGCTAAAATAATATCACTGTTATTTTGCTTCTTGTAGGTGGGCAATTGCATTAGCAAATCCACCAAAAGTTACAACAGAAACAACTTCCACTTACTTCCTCAACGATGTCATTATTAGTTTCTAAAAATGAAGTATCAACTAATTCACTTGCTTGGTCGTTTGTAATTAATCCTACTTTACGTCCTTTCTCATTTAAACAGTTCGCAACTTCCCATAGAAGACTCGTTTTACCTGCTCCTAAAAATCCACCTACTAAAAATTAAATCTGTTTTTGTTTGTCATAATTCTTTTCTCCTCTAACCTTATTATATTATTTATTTAATTCATTTTTGTCTTTTTAATACTGGTTCTAACACTTTAGTAAACAAGTACCCAGCTAATACTCCACCAACTATTGGTCCAAGTATATAAACCCAGAAAAAGCCACCGCTAGCATCTGGAAATGCTGCGATCCCCAACCAAATGCCCACGCTACTATACGAGGTGCGAAATCACGTGTTGGGTTCGCTGCAACCCTGAGTAATTGGCGCTAGTAAACACAATAATGATCCAACAGTTAAACCCTATTTGTACAGGAGCCATGTTATCATTTGGTCTTCCCTACATTAGCACCTTCAGTAAATAAGAATATAATTAAAACTAATAAAAACGTTCCTAGTGCTTCTGCAGCAAATGCCACTGGCAAGAAATGTTATAACCACACTGGTTGATTATAATACTCTCCGAACATTTTTCGCTAGCTAGCAACTGATTCAAATGTTCCACGTACTATGTTCTTTTGGCCTCAAACTGTGCTATCGATGAACTATAAATTCCATACATTACTAATGAACCTAATAATGCTCCGATAAATTGGCCTGCGATATACGTTGGTAATCTTTTAGCACTCATTCTACCTGTAAGGACCATCGCTACCGACACCGCCGGATTAAAAATGTGCATTACTTAAATTTCTAGTCATATATATGCAAAAGTTACCGCAAATGCCCATAACATACCAATTTGAAACAAACTTTGATGCGCATCATATAATACCGCTGCTGCTACTGAGCCTGTCCCAAATAGAACTAATATAAATGAACCAATAACTTCCCCCAAGAAGTCATTTTTAATGAATATTTCTCCATGAATATCCCCTAATTTATTTCTATAAACATATTATATCAGAATTAAAACTATATTTGAATAATTATTTTTACTTTACAATGTATATACATCTTAAATTCCAACTTTTTATTTTTATATTTTATATATTCTAAAACATAAAAACAAATACAATAATATTAGTTTATTATTATTAAATCCGTAAAACCAATAGACTATCTATTAATTTTTCCTTACAAAATATTATTATATATTTTATGAAATTTTTATAGCATAAAAATAAGCCCCTAATTAGGACTTATTTTTAAAAATTATATTAGACTATTATATTCTTCTTCAGTTAAGTAACTTGAAATTGCACCCGTTTTTGTAGTTGTTAAACTAGCGTAGTTTGTCCTAAAATTTTGCCATTTGTGCTAATTCTTCTTCTGAAATGTTATTAAGATTTTTCATGATTTAATAGTTTCGATAAGAATGAACCAGCGAAAGCATCCCCTGCCCCCGTTGTATCAACAGCTTTTATGTTAGGTATTTTAGTTACTACTTTGTGATTTTTCATAATAAACTTCTGCTCCATGTTCTCCTTTAGTATAAAGAACAACTTTCATGTGGCTAAAGTCTTTTTTTCAAAGCTTCTTCGATATTAGTAGTTCCAGTTAAGAATTCTAATTCATTATCAGCAACTTTGATAACATCAACACAAGGTAAAAATTCTTTTAATAGTTTCAAGATATACTCTATGATCATCCCAAAGATTGAATCGTAAGTTAACATCAAAAAGAAATTAGCACGCCAGCTTCTTTTAGCTTTTTAGTAATAAGTGATGGCTATCTTTTGATTCTTCTTGGATAGCGATACTATGCAAGTGAATTGCTTCAATTTCTGATAAATCAACTTTTTCAACATCTTCTTTACTAATTCTTAATGTTGATGAACCTTTGAAGTAAAAACTAAATGAACGGTCTCCAGTTTCATCTAAAGAAACAAATGCTAATGGTGTAAAACTATCAGCTTTACGACTTACATATTTGCAGTCAACATTTTCAATTTTTAAAGTATTTTCTAGAAAATCACCAAAACCGTCTTGTCCAAGTGATGTTAATAAATAACTCTTATGTCCTAGTTTTTTTGCGTAATACACGCAACGTTAGCTACACAACCTCCAGCCTCTTTTTTTAAATGATTTTACTTTATCGATTGTTCTACACCTTCACCAATAAAGTCAATTAGCATTTTCTCCTATACATAAAACTGCCATTTTTAGTTCTCCTCTCTAATTTCGATTGCTCCAAGTTCTTTTTGCTACATAATTAGTAGCTAATATTTTTACATCGTGATTTTTCTGGATAGAATCTTGTCGAAATCGTAAATACTCCACCATTAGCGAATAATTCAATTGATGAACTATCAAATACTATTTCTACATCTTCTAAATCCAATTTATATTTTTCTATCATTTCTTCCGTAACCACTAGTGCCAAAAAGAAACTTTTTAATTCTTTATCTTTATAGTTAACTTTAAAATCAGCTACACTGATTTCAAAACTTTCTCCATGTTCTTGTTTATAATACCATGTATTTCTATTAAAGTCATTATTTTTAATATCATTACCTAATAAATCTTTTTACCGATTTGTGTAACGTTTGTCTAACTTTACCATCTTTGTAATTTACTACACGTGGAACAGTTAGACAGTTTTGATAACCAAACTTCGTAGTTGGATTAGTATAGCTACTATCTGGTACATACATCCAGCCAATAAGCACACGATTATCATCTTCATCTAGAAATGTTTGTGAAGCATAAAAATCATGTCCGTAATCTAATAATGTGAAGTTATCTAATTTATCAACATTCTCAATCCCCTCTTCAACTACAGAATATCCAATTTGGTACATATTCCCATAATTTGGATACATTCTTGTAATACCTTGAGGTGAGAACATAAAAATTTCTTTTCCATCTACTTCGAAATAATCTGGACATTCCCACATGAATCCTAGATTTTTCTGAGTAAATAGTTTTATATGGTTTAAGAGTATCTTTATCGAATACTAATAAACATCCATAATCATTGCTATCTCTAGCTCCAAGAACTAGATAATTTTTCCATTTTTCAAATATTTTTGGGATCTCTAACATGATTTGACATATTAGGATAATCATCTGTAGTTAACAGACATTTTTTCTCAGTAAAATTAATTCCATCTTCCGTTTCAAAAGATATGGTATTATGACCACGTCCTTCATGAACGTAGTCATAATCACCTTTATATTTCACATTTCCTGTGTAGTAGAAGACTAATTTTCCCATCTTCTATATTGGCACTTCCTGAATAAACACCACTTTTTCTTCTTCTATAGTTGGTGTAAGGAATACGCCACGATCTTCATAATTTTTAGATCACTACTAGTATAGTAATACCATAGTTTTTAATCCGCCTTCTACTTCATAAGAATATTGGTGAAAAATATGATATTTACCTTTAAAGTAAGCTAATCCATTCGGATCATTTAGCCAACCTTTAGTAGGTTCTAAATGAAGATTTTGTTTCCAGTTATTAGCTAGCATTTACAAGTTCCTTCTTAGTTTTGAAGAAGTATGCTGTTACTGAGAATGAAACGATGAATGATAATGCTAAACCAATACCAAATGTTGACCAGTGATTTGCAGGAATTGATAAGAATCCTGGAAGACCAGCCGCACCTAATGCTGATGCAAATACTTTGTTTAATCCAATCCATGCACTTCCTACCGCACTTCCTGCAATAGCTCCGTAGAATGGATATCTTAGTCTTAAGTTAACCCCGAACATAGCTGGCTCTGTAATACCTAGTAAAGCAGAAATACCAGATGCTGATGAGATTGATTTCATTTTTGTGTTTTTAGAGAATACTAATACTGCAAGAACCGCTGCACCTTGTGCTACGTTAGACATAGATGCGATTGGGAATATAAATGTTAATCCTGTTGCAGCTAGTAATTGAGTTTCGATAGCTGAGAAACTTTGGTGTAATCCTGTGATTACGATTGGTGCGTAGAATAAACCGAAAATACCTGCTCCTACGAATCCACCTTGCATGTATAACCATTGTAATCCTTGACCAAGTAAAGTACCAGCTTCACGAAGTACAGGTCCCATCCATGCGAATGTTACAAATCCAGTTACGAATAATGAAACTAATGGTGTAGTTAAGTTATCTAACCATGATGGAGTTACACGACGTAAGAATTTTTCAATTGTCGCTAATAACCAAGCAGCTGCAAGAATCGGTAATACAGTTCCTTGATATCCTACTTTGGCAATCTTAAATCCGAATACATCCCAGTACCCAAGTGTTGTAACTCTTTGAAGACCTTCTACAGCTTGACCACTTTGGTTAACGATATCTAAAAGCTGGCGCAAGAAGTTGGTTTGTAGATGGATCTAATTTACCAAATGTATAAGTTCATTACATCTGGGTGAACCATTAACATCGCAAGTGCTGCCCCAAGATATGGGTTACCACCAAAACGTTTAGTAGCAGAGAATCCAATTAATACAGGTAAGAATACGAACGGCGCATTTGCAAATACGTTAACCATGTCTGCAAGTCCTGCGATACCTGGGTTAGCTTCAATAACTGATTTACCAGTGTAGAATAAATCTTTAGCTGTCAATACGTTATTGATACCCATTAAAAGACCACCAGCAACAATCGCTGGAATAATTGGAACGAAAATATCACTTAACATTTTTACGAAACGTTGAAGTGGATTTCCTTTTGGTTTTTTAACAGTTTCACTTGAATCTTCTTCACTATTTGATGCAGCACCTTTGAATACTTCATTATATGCTGCGTAAACTTGTTGAACAAGACCACTTCCGAAGATTAATTGAAGTTGACCATTGTTAAAGAATACACCTTTAACTCCTTCGATATCTTCTAATTTTTCTTTATTATATTTTTTTTCATCGTTTAATTCTAAACGAAGACGAGTTGCACAGTGAACAACAGAGCGTAAGTTTTCCTCACCACCACTATGTTCAACAACTTCAGTTACAACTTTTTTAAGTCCATAGTTCTTTCTCCTTTTTATTTTTTAATTTTTATATAATGACTCTTAACAGTTACCAAACAAAGTGGTAACGTTACTTTTTATTGTACACCTATTAAAATACAATGTCAAGAGAAAAAGTAACGTTACCATATTTTCTACAAATAATAGCTTCCTTGCTTCAAATCATTATTTTTGTTATAATCTAATAACTATGAAATAGGAGGCTTATATGGATTTTTCAATTAAAAATCTATTTACTAGTGTTTCTAGAAAACATTAATCGGTATAAATTCACATACATCTCAATAGCTGCCATAATTCAACTAATTTCTTGTATGCGGTTTATGGCTAATCGCTAGAATTTTCCAACTAGCACTTACTCTGGCAGGTGAAGAACATCTTGATAAAAATAATATCCTTCACATACTAACCAATCCCTATAGTTTTATAATTCTTAATCTTTTAATCCTTATCGTAGCATTTTTATGTTTATAGAATTTTCTACTGACATTTACGATATACGGACAACTAACTGATAAGAAATATTCATATCGAAAGATTTTAAAAATGCGTGGAATAAAACAAAAAAATTTGGCAGGATATCAAACTCTATTTTTATAATTTATTTCATAATTACTATCCCTACCGTTAATCTAGGAGTAAAATCTGTTTTAGCTAAAAACTTATTTATTCCTAAGTTTATAAGCGGTGAAATAATGAAAAACTACTAGTGGTTTTTATTATTTGGGGATTCATCATGATAGTTTTTCCTATATAAACCTTAGATTAATTTTCACACTTCCTCTTACAGCTGTTGGAGATGAGAATATACTCGATAGTATTAAAAGAAGTTGGGAACTTACAAAAACCGGTAAAAAGAAAACTTGTATTCACTATTATCTTATTTGAAATAATATACATCATTATTGCAGTAATTTTTTAATCGGTGTTATCACCTTCTTATGTATTTATATTGACAAAAGATGGTAATAATCCCTATAGTTCAAACCTTATTTTTCTCAGCAATAAGTGCAATTATTTTCTTTCTGGAGTAATTTCAAAAAGTAACAGTAATAACTTCGTTAGTAACTGTACCAATGATCAAAACGAAATATCAGAAGAACTAGTAAATAACCTTAACGAAAATAAGAAAAATCGAGATTAGTAGCAACCTTTACTACTATAATAATTATTCTTCTGCTATTATTAATGGTTTTAATATTTATGGAAATGGAGTCAACAAAAATAGTGAAACAATCGCTCATAGAGGTTATGTCTATAAAGGTGTAGAAAATTCTATCGAAGCTCTTGAAGGTGCCGCAGAGTTGGAGCTAATTACGTGGAATTAGATATATTGTTAACTAAAGACAATAAATTTGTTGTCATGCATGACTATAACCTTAAAAGACTTGTTAGCGTTAACAAACGAGTTCAAGATATGAACTACGATGAAGTTGTTGGGCTACAAATAAAAACAAGAGGGGAAACATACTAGTAAAATACCATCTTTAGAAGAATTTGTGAATAAAGCTAAGAATTTAAATATGAATCTAGTAATAGAACTAAAAACCTCATGGTGGTGAGCCAAGTAACTACATCGACATTTTTATTGAAGAAATAAAAAGATTAAAAACTTGAAAATTATAAATTCATGTCACTTAATTCTAAGGTAATGGAAGAACTCGAAACAAAAGCACCAAATTTAGAAACTGGTTATGTAATCCCTCTTCAATTTGGTAACTTTCATCAAAGCAACGTCGACTTTTTCGTAATAGAAGACTTCTCGTATAGGGATCGTCTAGTGGAACAGGCTACAAAACAAAAAGTTTTTGTCTGGACAATAAACGATCCAGCGTTAATTACTAAATATTTACAAAGCCCTGCAGATGGTATTATTACCGATGAACCTGAACTTGTAAAGAGGATATCTTAGAAAAATAATTATACTTATTATGATAAAATACTAGAGACTTATTAATCTAAGATAGAAAATAGCGACCAGAACTTTTTGTTCCAGTCGTTATTTTATATTATCCTAAAATTTTCTTAGCGACAGTTTCTAATACTGTAATTTGTTCTTTAATTCTTCTTTTGATGCATCGTTATTCAATAACTTATTCGCAAGGCTCTGCTTTTTATATTCAGTTCTGCAATTCTAGTGTAGCTTGAGAAAATTTTTCATTTTTCTCTAAATCATTTTCTACTAACTTTTGTAATTTAGATTTTAACTGTTCTAGCAGATTCTACAATATTCTCTTCAGTTGCAGATTCTTTCCTTCGTTATTATTTGCTATCTATTTCTGATATCAGTGCTCTTTAAAGCTTCTACTGTCGTTGTTTCTTTAATTCTCTTAATATATTTATTCTTATCTTGAATAAATTCTGAATTCAATACTTTTCTCTTAACTTCCTCTTTAGCTAATTTTAACTCTTCCAGTTGCAGAAGCTGTGTTATTGTTTGGGGAATGTACTTCTGGAGAATTACTATTCTTCTGAGCATTTGCAACTTTTAAAGTTTCTATAGCATTAGTCAGTCTTTTAATTCCGTAATTTCGCAATTCAGTTTTTCGACATTCACCTTAGCTAATGTTTTTTCAGAATTCTTTCTTGAGTTCAACCAAGCAGTTTCTTCCTGTCCCTTGCATTTTATAATTAGATTCAGTTCTTAAATCTTTTTGCTACAAGATTCTCTAGTTGGTCTTTTAATTTTTGACATCTTCATTGACCTCTGGTTGTGTTCCGTTATTTTGAATCTTCAACTTTTTGGTTTTTCTGTCGTCATTAAATCACCATTAGAATTTTTATACACATATGTTACTTCTGTTTTATCCCCAATACGGCTATTTAATGTACTACTATCTTTTACTTTAACTAATGTATATCCTGCTAAATCGGCTTTCCCAACTGAAACTGAGAAGCGATCATATACTTTTAAAAATCTTATCTTCTGCAATCTTTTTACCTGCTTCATCTTGATATTTAAATGTTATATTTTCACCTCTGGTACTACCTGTCCACCAGTTTTTCTACAATAGCTCGAACTTGATGAGAGGTGTCAAAATTAACCCCATCCATCACAAATGTATAAGTAAACGTCATGTTTTTCTTTTAAATTACCGGGTAATATTATTTCAGCAATTTTGGAATGTTCCATTCCCAAGAATACCATTATTTACACCGCTTTTACCTGCTAAAACCATCTTAATTAAATCACCTCAGCGCCTTCGATAGGCCACTCTACTCCATTTTCGATCAACTATTTTAACTTTTGTTTTAACTTCATTCAAGTTAGCTCCATATAAATGCACTTCAGTTTTCTTACTAACTTGATCTCGATGCTACAGTTGTTTCCGTTTTTCTATTCCATCATTTTGACAGCACCAGTTCCACTAGTTCTATATGATGTAATTGTCAAATTTGATAATACTGGTTTTGTACTATCTTGATTTCACCCACTACTCGTAAATGTGAGGCTTATCTCGTCTGTCTCTTTGGTCTCAATGTTGTAATATTAACCTCTTTGCCATTTTGATATAATTTCACTTTGTATGATTTCCGAAGTATTTGTCATTATTCTCTGGAAAATTTATTTTTGCTATGTGAATCATTACTACGTTTTTCATAAACAACACTACTTGTTAATGAACTGTTCTCTTCCACTGAACTCAGAATTAAACACTCTTATTTTCACATTACTTGTGGTCAAATTATCCCCTTTTAAAACTAGAGTACTTATGCCTTCTCCTTGGAGGAACTTCATTTTCTAGCGAATAATTTGTTATTCTAGCATCTCTCACGAATGCTTCTTAGTTTTTTCTATTGATTTATCTGTTTCTATTCCATCTATAGTAGCCACAAATTTGTAATAATCTACTTATCTACTTTCATTTTTGGAACAGTAATTGTATAACTTACTTTATTAGTTGACCTAGTTAAAAATTTATCTATCGTCACATTGTCTACTCCATCACGATATTGCATCAAATGTCCTACTTTGTTTACATCTGCATTCTTGACTTCCACGTCAAGTAACAACTGATCCATCTTACCTGGCAATTTATTTTTGAACAATTGCTTCTTTAATAGACACTATATTACCATCTTCTCTTTTGGTTTTTCATTTTGTTTCTGATGTTATTTTCTCTCTCTATTTCTGAGTTTTCCGTGTTGCTTTCGCCAGTGTTTTTCCGGTTTTGTTTCTGTATTAGCTCCGCTAGGTAGTGTTACCTTCCTCTACTTTTCAGCAATAGCATTAACTTCTCCAATAGTTTTTGCTGTTTTTAGATCCTGCTCACTCAACTTATTTTTCATGTTCTTATTAGAAGCAAAAATTTTATTAACTTTTGCTTTTTCACTCCAATAATAGCTACATTAGTTTTTCTGCTAAGTTTGAAACAGCAGTTTCCAAATTGTTCTTTAGCAGCATTTGGATTTCTAAGTATTTTTTCTGCTTCTGTTCTAGCTAGAATCCACGCGTTATTTGCTGGCTGATTTCCTTCACTAGCAACATATCCTTTTTCTGTTCCTAATTCTCTACTCACTAATTCAAGTTCACCGCGTATTTTACTTAAACTCTTTTTGGTTCTGTCTTTTTTAATTCACCTAAATCTATAGAATCATAAAAATTCATCTGTTCCTACTTTATATGGGACAAACTCTCCTCTTCTTCTTTAATACAAGATTATTAGGTAATACTTCGTTTCCTTTGTCCTTTAACCTTAATAATATATTCTTCTCCAACAGTTAACTGAACATTAGATAGACATACTATTTTCTTTATAGCATGACTACTTTATCTTTAGGATTATTCTCTGTTAATAAACTCAACTGCTACACTGTTTAATTCAGGAGTTTTTCCATTTCTAACTAACATTTTCAGGAATAGCACCTTTTTAAGTGGTTTCTACTATTCTCTTGATACTTTTTCTAATGGTGTTGTCAAGTTTCCAATATAATCCCTTTTACATAAATTGGTGAAAGTCTCAGATGTAGCAAGTTCCTCTTTCGCTGAAATTACAATATCTTTTAATTCTTTATTAGGTGATTTTTCTAATTTCTGCTTCCGCTTCTTTGATCTTTTAAATCTGTTTTCAAATAATTTAAATCTATCACCACAAATACTGGAATCTTAGTACCATTATAATCTTCTAATGTATAATCTTTATTCAAATCATTTATAGAGATTTTTCCTTCTTCTGAAACATTTAAATTCACTGAATCGCTCAAATTCCCCAGTTGAATTGGTCATGATACATTTACTATGTAATCTACACCATTAACTTTAGTTTCTAAATCCAACCTACAATACCATTTTTAGTAGATCTAGCATTTTTCAATGTTGTAATTTTCGTTCTAATACCATTAACAGACAATTCAACATTCTCTAACAGGATTTTCCATTCTCATCTACCACTTTATAATATGATTTAATTGTTTTTATTTCTTTATCATTTTTCTTTCTTCTCTCAAAGCCACTACTCCAGTAGTTTCTTTGGTAACTGCTTTATTATCAATACTACAATTTCTCCATCTTTATCAGTTGTAAATATAACATTCTCTCTATTAAAATGCTGAATCTCTTTTTCAATTTTTAGTCTGTATTTTTTATTAGGGTTTAAGTTTATTAGCAGTAAAATGTTAAAATGTACGTCTTCACCAGTTTTTCTTGTTTTTACAATATTGGGATGATGCCATCATACCAACAATCTAAATGGAACATTACTAATGTGGTACACCTGAACTATTAGTTACTTTTGCAGTAATACCATCCAATGTAACCATCATCCTCCAGGTGTTTTCTTTTTCTATACTTCTAAATTTTGTATTATTTCGTTAGTTTTACATTGTATAATACAGAGAACCCATCCTCTTCTTGCTACTACATCAATATCTTCCATTTGATATTTCTCATTATCATTTTAAAGATAATGTATAAACTTCATCCTAGTAAGTTCTAGTCCATTAGCATGCCTTTATTAGCATCAATTACTTCATTGTCATTTTTATTAACTAGTATATGTTAACTATCAGTTACAGGTTTATTTTTCATTTGTTACAACTAAATCATCAATGACTAATTTTTAGGCTCTGATATCTTTTTCTTTCGATGTTTAGTCTAATATACATTCCAAGCATAATCCCAACTCCTACTTAAGTTAATAGGAAACCTACCTCACCTTGATTTTTAGTTAAGAATTCTTTGTAAAATGTAAAAATCAAATTTTGATGTTTTTGAATTATAAGTCGCAATTTACCCCGTCGACATTAGTAACTTCTGAGAATAGATTAACAGGTTCATCACTTTCGAATACTTTCGCTAGTTTTTCACCCAATTCATTTTAAGCTTTTTAAATGGACTGTCTATTGTTACATTTGTTTTAGAAACATCAACAGTTTTTATCATAATTTATTCTTTTGCCCTGCTGAAACTAACACTTCCTTCACCTTCCTGTTTTAGCTACTCTATCGGCAACATACTGCTCAAGTCCTGAATAATCACTAATATGATTCCCACTCATACTAAATCCTTTATATTAGTAAGATTTCTTAATTGGTGTTATATCTGAAATATTATTACTTCAAGTGATAACATTTCCAATTTAGTAAGATTTTTCACTACTGAAATATCTTTTTAGTCCTCCACTAATAGTTGGATGAACAGGTCACCTGTTTGGTCGTTGTTATTATGAAGGTCTAAATGTTTTAAATTAGTAGTTTGACTAAAGGTGAAATATCTCTATCTTGTTAGCATATGTCTCAAGTATTCTAAATTTGTTAATTCTGATACTGTAAATCTGAAATTCTATTTTTATTAATGATAATTTAGTTAATTTATTCAATTTAGCAATTGGTGATAAATCACTTATTTCACTTTTCATTTAAGTCAAGTTTTTTTCTAAATTAACTGCATTTTCTAATCCTAATAAATTCTTTAATACCATGTGTTTGAATAAACTTAAACTCTGGTGTATCTTTTTAAAGATATTGTAGTAAGTATATTTTTACCTTCTTTATCCTTTAAACCAGTTCTTTTTAGAGATTCAAGTTTCTAGTTATTTTTCGATCATCAGCTCTTTCACTGCTTAAGCTTTTTATTAATTAATTTTAAGAACTGGATCGTTAATGATTACTTCTTCATCCTTATCACTATTTTCTGTCCTTAGGCTTAGCGGTCTCAGATATGTTGCCTGGTTGTTCACCTGGAGCTGGTTTCTCTGTTTTGGTTGCTCTGGTTTTACTTCTGGTTTTGCTTGCCTGGTTTTACTTCGTTTTTGGCTGCTCTGGTTTTTCCGCTGGTTTTTGGTTGTTCCGGTTCCTCCTCCTCGGTTTTGGGTTGCTCTGGTTTTACCTCTGGCTTTGGTTGCTCCGGTTTTATCCCTGGTTGTCCGTCAATGCTCTCCTCTGGTTGTCCTGGTTTTACTTCTGATTTTGGCTGCTCTGGTTTTTACTTCTGGTTTTGGCTGCTCTGGTTTTCCGCTGGTTTCGGTTGTTCCAGTTTTTCCTCTGGTTTTGGCTGTTCTGGTTTTTACTCTGGTTTCGGTCGTTCAGGTTTTACCTCTGTTGTCCTGGTTTAACTTCAGTGTCGGTTTTTCCTTTGGTTTTTCTGGCTTAACTTCTGGCGTTGGAGTTACTTCTGGTTGTCCTGTTTTAACTTCTGGAGACAGTTTCTCCTCCTGATTTCTCGGCTTAACTTCAGGTGCCGGTTTTTCCTCTAGTTTCTCTGGTTTTGCTTCAGGTACTGAATTATCTTCTACATGATACTTAACATCTACTCTTAATCTATTACCTGCAATATTAATTGTTTGTAGCACTTTTTCCACTATTGCTGTATTAGGTAAAGTTTTTGACCCATTCGATATTAATTTTTATTGTTTCTAGCTGTTCTTTAGTTACTTTCTTTTTCTATTTTTTGTCCAGCTTTTATACTTTCTGCAATATGATATGAAGCTACTCTATTACCATTTAATATAACATTTACACTATATCTCGTTAAGTCTTTAGTTTGCAGCTAACTCAATTACTGCTCCTCCATCTCTTTCTAACTACACTATATTGATATCTTTATTAGCCTCGTATTTCTATATTTTCTTTCGCTTTCAATAATTGTATATTAGCTTGAGATGAAACAACTAAACTTGAAGCTATCATTACTGAAAACTATGCCCATACTAAATTTTCTGTAATTGAAAAGTACTTTCTTTTCTACTGAATAAATTTTTCATGCTTTTTCTCCATTTTTATAAATTTATTTTTATACTTTTGTTGTATTACACTCTACTATAATACTAGCAATATAAGTGTCAACACTTCTTCAGTCTGTATGGATAAGTTTAAATAACGTAATATTTTAATTACCTTTTTCTTTGTAATATCACAATCAAAAACTGATATCATATTATCATTATATTCGGAAAAATAATAATTTTTAGTAAACTAACTAAGTAAATAATAATGGAATCAAAAGCTAGAAACCATTTTAGATTCCTAGCCTTATAATTTATATTCTATACTAATTTTACAAAATATCTCAACGTTCTAATTAGTTGTGCAGTGTATGACATTTCATTATCATACCAAGAAACAACCTTAACCATTTGATTTTCGCCTTGTCCAATAACTTTGTTTGTGTGGCATCAACATAGAACCATAACTCATTCCTATTATATCAGAAGACATTATATGATCTTTCCTGCATATCCATATGATTCATTAGTCAGCTTTTTCATAACTTCCATTAATTTTTTCTACTGTAGCATTTTTCAATTCGTCACAAATAGTTCTTGTTAACGAACCGGTTGGAACGGGTACTCTTTTGAGCTGCTCCATCTAAACGTCCATTTAACTCTGGTATAACTAATCCTATAGCCTTAGCAGCACCTGTAGTATTAGGAACTATATTTTCTGCTGCTGCTCTTCCACGTCTAAAATCTCCCTTATTATGAGATCCATCTAAAGTATGTTGATCTCCTGTATATCCGTGGATAGTAGTCATTAAACCATATACAATACCGAAGTTATCATGCAGAGCTTTTGCCATTGGAGCAAGACAGTTCGTAGTACATGATGCACCCGAGATTACAGTTTCTTCTCCAGTTAGTATTTCATGATTAACATTATATACAATAGTTTTAACATCTGAGCTCCTGGCAGAAAGTAGTACTTTCCAGCTCCTGCTCTTATATGCGCTTCAGCTTTTATCCTTACTGTTAAAACGTCCGCTACATTCTAGAACAATATCGACACCTAACTCTTTCCATGGTAAATTCTCTGGATCTGGTTCCCCAAAAACCTTAATTTCTTTACCATTTACGATAAACGCTCCCTCTCCTTCTTCTACAGTCCCTGGAAAAGTCTCTTGCGTTGTATCATATTTTAACAGATAAACTATTTGATGATTTGTCTCTATTCTTTGATCTGATTGACAGCTACAACCTCAATATCATCTGCGTGCTGAGCCTGAATCTGTCTTAAGACCAATCTCCCAATACGACCAAAACCATTAATAGCAACTTTTATTGTCATGTGTTTTCCCCTGTTAATTATTTTACTCTATAAGATAACTCATATGCTCATCCCTTTTACAACTTGAATTTCTTTTTAAGTAAAATTATATGACAAACTAAACTTTTTAATTCATTATTTAATTGTGATTACCATATAGAAATCTTATAGTGTTGCTTTCAAAACACCTAATTTTAGTATAGCATATCAGTCTCCTATTTCAACAAACAAAGTTCATGTTCATAACTAATATAATATTAATTTTATTTTTATTATCATTTATAAACCGTTTTCAATGGTTATTAAATTATTCTATACAAAAATATTTAATTTATAAATAAAAATAATTTTATATTGAAATTTCTACAATTTATAAATTATACTTATTATTGCAGACAATAAAAGGAGCTATATTTATTATGAAAAATAAAAATTTGTTATGACTATTTCATCAGTTTTTAGCTACTGTTGTTCTTGCAACAGGATGTGCACAAAAACTGAAGAAAAAGGAAGAAAAATAAGAGTGAGATAACAAGATAACTCTTACTTACGATCAACTAAGATCTCATGAAAAATACAATGGGAGCTTTATGGTATCAAATGCTGCTGAAGTAGATGCATTATACCAACAAGGTTACAATGTTGCTACTAATAAGTTAAAAGAACTATTAAAACAGCCTACTGATAAACCATATTCTATAGTCTTAGATATTGATGAAACAGTATGTAAACATACCATTCCAAGTAAAAATGGTTAGAAAGATGGAACTGCATTCAATCCAAAATTATGGGACGAGTGGGTTCAAAAGCAGAGGCTACACCAGTGGCTGGAGCAAAAGAATTCTTACAATTCGCTGACAAAAATAAAGTTCAAATTTACTACATTTCTGATCAGAACTGATGCACAAGTAGATGCTACTAATTAAAAACCTTGAAGCACAAGGACTTCCAGTTCGAGGACGCTATCACCTTTATGTTCAAAGAAGGTGATAAATCTCAAAGAAGGGCGTCGTCAAGAAGTTATTAAACATACTAATCTAGTTATGTTATTTTGGGGATAACTTTAGTTGACTTGCTGAATTCTCAACTAAATCAGAAGCTGATAGAGATAAAATGTTTGAACAATTAAAAGCTGAATTTGGGAGATACATTCATCATCTTCCCTAACCCTATGTACTAGATCATGGGAATCTGCAGTATCAAAGGTGAGAAAAGACGGTAAAGGACAATCTGAAGCTCGTCTAGATGCACTTAAAGGATACTAAGCTCAAAATAAATTATTTTAGAGTGTCTTTAATATTATCTAATGATAGATAATATTAAGACACTTATATCTATATTTTTAATTCTATATCCTTGATTGATATCGAATATCAGAGTATAATTATTAGCAAAGCATACAACAGCTTATTCATTATTCATTAAATTAGGAGTCAAAAATGAAAAGAAAAATTTAAAATACGTTTTTATACCAGTTGTTTGCGCTACTACACTATTTCCCGTCTTGACAAATGACAACCAAGCCTACGCTGAAGCGAAAATAGTGATACAGTATCTGCTCCTGTCAATAATACAGCCAACAACAAAGAAACTTCAGCTACTGAAACCCCAACTTCTAACACTGCACAAATTCATCTTTCAACCACAGATGTAATACCTAATGTAGATAGTAATAATAATGAGGTTTCTACTACTAATTCTGAAGAAAATATAATCTCTAAACCTACAATCCCATTTACTGTGGCAGAATACAAACAGTGCTCTTGAACTTGCTAAATTAATTCGTGAGAAAAAGTAATGATACTGAGTTAGCTGATTTAGTATACAGTTATTGCAGATGAAAACCCTAAATTAAAATCGCTGTACTAACTACTGAAAACGGGAAAACACCTAATGCCATAGTTGATGAAGCATAAGAACTGCTAAAGAAATTGACGAAAAAGAATAAATGCAGGTAATCTAGCTGCTAATCCTATAAATTGGGAAGAACAACCATTCTTAGAGTTCTGCATTAATCAAAGGATTAGATTTCACTAAAAGATGGTGACGCTTCTAATGGTGTCTATTTTAATAAAGGTAAAAGTGGCTAAAGGTAGTGAGCTGTAGCAAAAGAATTCGCAAAAACTTGGATTTGTAATACTTGGACAAACTAACTATCCTGAACTCAGGAACTAGAAATATCACAGATTCTAAGTTATTTGGACCAGCTGGGAAATCTTTGGGACCCAAGTCGAAATACAGGTGGTTCTTCAGAGGAAGTGCCGGTGCTGTGCAGGGGAATGGTATCAATCGCGAGTGGTAGTGATGTTGGTGATCAATTCGTATCTCTGTTTCATGGACAGGTCTAATTGGTTTAAAACCAACTGATCATCGCAGGTAGTAAAATTCCTCTAGTGAAAACCATTGAGGATGCCAAAACTGTTTTGACACACACAAATTAGTAAACCTGCAAAACACTAGTAGCAGTCTCATTAATTTGAAAAATCAAAATTGCTTATACCTCTAAAACACTCATTAAAAGATGTTGAATTAAGGAAGATGGAGCTGTTCTTAAAGCTAGTTGAACTTTCTTAGAAACATGACTTTCACTGTAGAAGAAATAAATGAATTTCTCATCGATGGTTGACGAAGGAATCAGAACTTATACAATTGGTGCTATTGGTGAGCATCACTTCACCCGCAAAAAGCAGCTACAGAAGAAAAACACAACGATTTAGATCCCGCTACCTATGCATTAGGAACATCTACAACTAGAGGAAAAACTCCTAATACTGATACTTCTTCTGCCAAATCTGGTTTAGAAATATATAAATCAAATGAATGAATTCTACAAAAATATGATTTATTCTTAATGGCAACAAACGCTGTTACAGCACCATCTAACGACAAAAAGTAGATCCATACGTCCCATCCCGCTGTTAAAGAAAAACTTTATAATATTAACGAAATTAAAGATCCAAAAGAAAGATTTAATCTACTTGTAAAAACAATGGGAACCTATGAGTAGAAGAACACTATTTACATGGTTATTCAACTTAACAGGAAACCCTGCTATTTCATTACCTGTTTACAAGAGTGAAAATAACCTTCCTCTTGGAGTTATGTTTGCTGCATAATTCAGAAAATTCTTCTTGAAATAGGACAATTATTCCAAGACAACAATCAATTCATAATGCACTCCAGATATTAGAAATACAGTTGTCGCAGAAAACGGCAATAAAGTAAGAGAAAATGAATATGGCACAAAATATGAATATTCAGTTCCTAATGAAGCTCCTGTAGCTGAAACTCTAAACCTTTCACTGGCAAAACTGATGGGCTTTCTGAAAATGGCAATAAAGTTGTTGTCGATAAAGATGTATTGTTTCTGAGTTTAACACTCCAAGCGATGTACCTGTAGTTGATGCTCCTAAACCTTTCACTGGGAAAAATTGATGGGCTCAGATAATGGAAATAAAGTTGTTGTCGATGAAAACGGCAATGTTTTCGGAGTTCAACACCCCACAGATGCTCCTGTGGCTGATGCTCTAAACCTTCACTGGGAAAATCGACGGACTTTCAGCAAATGGCAATAAAGTAATTATCGATAAAGATGGCAATGTTTCGGAATTCAACACCTGCAGAGTGATGCACCTGTTGCTGAAGCACTTAAAACCTTTCACTGAGAAAATCGATGGACTTTCTGAAATGTGAAATAAAAGTAGTTTGTCGATAAAGATGGCAATGTTTCGAATCTCAACACCCCAAGTGATGCACTCTGTTGTTGAAGCACTTAAACCTTTCACTGGCAATGTTTCTGAGCTTTCTGAAAATGGAAACATAAATAATTGTCGATAAAGATGGCAATGTTTTGAGTTCAACACTCCAAGTGATGCACCTGTCGCCGAAGCACTTAAACCTTTCACTGGCAAAGTTGTTGGGCTTTTCAGAAAACGGAACAAAGTAATTATCGATAAAGATGGTATTGTTTCTGAGTTTAACACTCCAAGCGATGCCCTGTAGCTGATGCCCTATACCTTTCTCACTGGCAAAGTTGTTGGGCTTTTCAGAAATGGCAATAAAGTTGTTGTCGATAAAGATGGCACGTTTCGAGTTCAACACTCCAGTGATGCACCTGTCGCTGATGCTCCTATACCTTTCACCGGGAAAAATCGATGGACTTTCTGAAAATGGCACTAAAGTTGTTGTTGATAAAGATGGCAATGTTTCGGAGTCTAATATTCCAAGCAATGCTCCCTAGCTGATGCTCTAAGTCTTCATCAGCAAGTTGATCGGACTTTCTGAAATGGAAATAAAAATAATTGTCGATAAAGATAGTAATATTTCGAGTTTAGCAAAACCAAAAAGAATCACCTAGCGTAGGAAAACTTCCAGAACTAACTATCAATAATGACACTACATCTATAAATAACTCAGATCAAATGATGATAAAATTAATGTTGAATTAGATTCTAACTACTCTAAAGACACTCAGTTTTGAAAACAACAGATATTACTAATAAAAATAGATTTAGAAGAATTAAAAGCAAAAATAATAAATGATAAAAATAATGAAATTAATAATAAAAGATAAAATTCTCATCTATAAGAGTTCTAGACTTAGAATTACAAAATAATAATAAAAAGTAAATCTAAACATCCCTAGAACCGTTCATGTAGCTTTACTTCAAAAATGAACAAAATAAAGAAATACTTAGTATATCATATAAAAAGAAGATAACACTATTATTGAGCGTCCTTCTAGTACAAAAGGAGAAACTTACAATTTGCTAGTCAACCACTTTCAGTAAATTTGCTATTATAGCAAAAATTAAAAACTGCATTAGCTTCTAATGAGAAAGATATTAATACTCTGCAGTTCAAGAAGAGAAATTTACGGTTGTCAATGCGAAGGAGCAAAATCAACTCCTAAAAACCCACCAAAAATCTCTTCCTAAAACTGAGAGAACCACTAACAAATCTTTAACTTTGTATTAGTATTTCATTAATCGTTGTAACCACACTATTAAAACGTAGAAAAATAAATAATGCAGAATGATCCAAAAAGTCATAAATATTAATAAGTGTATATGAAAACTAATAGACGCAGTGAGTTTATTGATATCTCAAATTCGCTTTATAAAAGCTTTTTAGATATCTAATAAACCTGTAGGTCACTCGACAAAATCGATTTCAGAAAATCACGATTTTGAGTCACTCCCAGTTATCTCTTTAGAAATTGAGGTAAAAAGACATAGTTCAACTAATATGAACTACATCTTTTTATTACTTTCCAGATACTTTTAGACGAGCTACTGCTTTAGCTAAAGCTAATTCTGCACGTCTAACATCAAGACCATCTTCTTTTTTTGCAAGACGTTCTTCTGCACGTTGTAATGCTCTTTGAGCACGTTCAACGTCAATATCTTTATCTAATTCTGCTGTTTGAACTATAATAGTTACTTCGCCTTTATGTGTTTCCACAAATCCTTCGCTTACAGCTAAATATTCTTCTCTGCCATCAGGAAAAACTACTTTTAATGGTCCCACTTTTAATGATGCAACCATTGGAACGTGGTTAGCCATTACCCCAACTTGTCCACTTGTAGTCCCTAATACAACCATAGAAGCCTCTTTTGCGCTATAAGCTTCTCCATTAGGAGTAACAATGCTTACACTTAAAGTATTCATTTATTTACCTCCTATTTGTATTATACTTCTACTCCTAGTTTACGAGCTTTTTCTAATACGTCTTCAATTCCACCAACTAGACGGAATGCATCTTCTGGGATATGGTCATATTTACCATCTAGGATATCCTTTGAAATGCTGAACTGATTCAGATACTGGAACATACTGATCCTGGCTGACCAGTGAAACTGTTCTAGCAACGTGGAAGTTTTGAGATAAGAAGAATTGAACACGACGTGCCTCTATCAACTGTTTTTCTTATCTTCATCACTTAAGCTCGTCCATACCTAAGATATCGATGATATCTTGTAATTCACGATATTTTTTGAAGAGTTCTTTGAATTCTAGTCGCAACTTGATAGTGTTCTTCCCCTACGATTTCAGGAGCTAATGCTCTTGATGTAGAAGCAAGTGGGTCAACGGCTGGGTAGATACCCATTTCTGTTAACGCACGCTCAAGGTTTGTTGTTGCATCTATGGAGCGGAACGTAGTAGCTGGTGCCGGGTCAGTATAGTCATCGGCTGGCAGTACATCGCTTGAATAGATGTAACAGATCCTTTTTTAGTTGATGTAATACGTTCTTGTAAACGTCCCATCTCAGTAGCAAGAGTTGGTTGGTAACCAACGGCTGATGGCATACGTCCTAATAACGCAGAAACCCTCAGAACCTGCTTGTGTAAACGGAAGATGTTATCGATGAATAAAAGTACGTCTTGTCCTTCTTCATCACGGAAGTATTTCGCCATTGTTAATCCTGTTAATGCTACACGCATACAGAGCACCAGGGTGGCTCATTCATTTGTCCGAATACCATGGCAGTTTTGTTTGATAACACCTGAGTCTTTCATTTCGTAGTAAGTCATTACCTTCACGAGTACGCTCACCTACTCCAGTGAATACAGAAAGTCCACCGTGTTGTTGAGCAACGTTATTAATGTTCTGGATAAGAACCGTTTTACCAACTCCCGCACCACTGAAATAGACCGATTTTACCACCTTTGATATATGGTGCAAGTAAGTCGATAACTTTAATACCTGTTTCAAGAACCTCAACGTGTGTTGATAATTCTTCGAATGTAGGAGCTTCTTTATGAATTGAATCTTTACGAACTTCTGCTCCTGCTTCTTCACCGTGGTCAACTGCTTCTCCCTAGCACGTTAAACACGCTGTCCCTAATGATGTAGTTACCAACAGAATGATTGGAGCTCCTGTATCTACTACCTCTGCTCCCTCTATTTAATCCATCAGTAGATGACATCGCAATTGTTCTAACTACGTTATCACCAATTTCTAGAGAAACTTCAAGAACTAATTTTTCTTTTTTTCCATCACCTTTTTCTATAAATACTTCTAAAGCATTTAATAGATTAGGCATATGCCCTGATTCGAATTTTACGTCTACTACAGGTCCCATAACTTGGAGAATATAACCTTTATTCATATGTTGTTTGCTAACTTAATAGCTTCTCCTTTCTTATTTACTATTTTGTCAGCTGCTCCACTTACAATCTCTGTAATTTCTTGAGTAATAGCAGCTTTGTTCTTGCACGATTATATTTAATCGTAAGTGTATCAATACTATTTACCCTGCATTATCAGTTGAGTTTTTCATCGCTGTTTTTCTTGCAGAATGTTCACTAGCTTTTTACCATCCAATATACTTCCATAAATCATACTTTCTGCATATTGTGGTAGCAAGACATCTAGTACTGCTGTCTCACCAGGTTCAAATTCATAAGCTCCTGTTACTTTTGTTCATCAGAATTTGCGAATTGATTAGTATGTTTCTATAGGAAGAACTTTGGCTTTCTGTAACAACCTGTTGAATCATACTAACAAAGTGATTGTAGTGTAACTAGATTTTCATCGTATTCTTTATCAATGAAAAGTAACCTACAACTTTATTAGTAATCTCTTTAACCTGTGTGAAACTTGGCTCATCTAGTATATCTCTATAACTATCAACTACATTATAGCCATTTTTCTAAAGAATTTTGCCCCATAGTTACCATTATAGCATACAATTCCATACTCACCTTTCATTGTGTCTTTTCATTTAACTGTATGACAAAATTTCTAATGATATTAGAATTGAATCCTACCACATAAACCACTATCACTAGTGATTACTACATAAAGAGTTTTCTTAGCTTTCTTTTTCTAACATTGGGGTGTTTTGATATCTGCACTTTACCAAAAATTGTCCCTATCACTTCTGCATTTTTATTCATGTATGGACTAAAATTTCTGAGTGTTAGTTTGTGCTTTTACAAAGTTTAGATGTTGAAACCATCTCCATCGCTTTTAGTAATATGACTAGTTTTCTTTGTAGAATTGATTTTGTTTTTAATATCTCTAGTGACGCAATTAGTTCACCACCTTTTCTACTACTTCTGATCTCTAAGAAAAGTGAAATGCTATCAATTGCTTCATCTCATTACTTTCTGTCATGCTGGTAAGTCTTTTAGTTTCTACTATATGTCTTAACTGCTTCATTTTCATGAGCATCTAAGTACATCATATAGTTCTTGTTCAAATTGTGAATATCTTTAACTTCAACATCATCTAAGAATCCCATGAGTTAAAGCATAAAGAATCATAACTTGTTTTTTTCTACTGGAGTGGTTTTGTGTAAGTCTTGTTTTAGATACTCAACTGTACGTTTACCACGTTCAGTTTTTTCACTGAGTTGCAGGATCTCAAGTCAGAACCGAACTGAGCAAAAGCTTTCTAACTCACGGTAAGATGCTAAGTCAAGACGTAATGTACCTGAAACTTTTTCATCGCTTTAATTTGCGCAGATCCTCCTACCCTAGATACTGAAAGTCCGGCGTTAATCGCTGGTCTAATACCTGAGAAGAATAAATCTGATTGTAAGAAGATTTGTCCATCTGTAATCGAAATTACGTTTGTTGGAATATATGCTGAAATGTCACCAGCTTGAGTTTCACGAATGGAAAGAGCAGTGATACTTCCTCCACCAAAATCTTCATTTACTCGAGCATAGCACGTTCCAGAAGACGACTATGTAGAGTAGAATACGTCCCCTGGGTATGCTTCACGACCTGGTGGTCGTTTTAATAGTAATGATAACTCACGGTAAGCTGCTGCTTGTTTTGATAAGTCATCATAAACGATTACTACATCTTTACCATTAAACATAAACTCTTCTGCCATTGCAACCCCTGCATAAGGTGCAATGTAAAGAAGTGGTGCTGGTTGAGATGCGCATGCTGTAACTCACGATTGTATAATCTAATGCACCATGTTCTTTAAGAGTTTCTACAACACTACGTACTGTAGATCTTTTTGCACAATTGCAACATAGATACAAATAACATCTTGTCCTTTTTGAGCTAAAATTGAGTCGATAGCTACTGCAGTTTTACCTGTTTGTCTATCCCCGATAATAAGCTCACGTTGTCCACGTCCGATTGGTACTCAATGCATCAATCGCTTTAATACCAGTTTGGAAAAGGAACAGATACAGATTTACGTCCCATAACACCCAACTGCTGGTGATCTCGATAGGACGACGTTTTTAGTATTACTGGTCCACGTCCATCAACTGGTTGACCCTAATGGGGTCAACTACACGTCCTATTAGTTCTTCACCAACAGGAACGTCCATAACACGTCCAGTACGACGAACTTCATCTCCTTCTTAATATCAGTAGTTGGTCCCTAAAAATTACAATACCAACATTTGTATCTTCAAGGTTTTTGAGCAAGTCCCATAACTCCCTGTCTTAGTGAACTCAACTAGCTCACCACTCATTATTTTCATTTAGACCGTATACACGTAGCTATACTGTCCCCTACTTCTATAACTGATCCGACATCTGTTGACTTAACTTCAAACTGATAATTTTCTATTTGTGATTTTAGTAATGAACTAATTTCTTCAGCTCTAATAGCCATTTATGTCCCTCCTTGTTTCAACTTCTTTTAGACTGTAGAAATTTTTGACTTTTCATAGCATTTAATCTAGCCTCAATACTAGCATCAACAACTTTATTATTATAAGTTAGTTTTTAAAATCCACCTAGAAGACTCTTCATCAACCAAATTATTAAGTCTCTACTTTTATCTAATGTAACTCATTTCTTTAAGTTTTTCTTTTAGATTTTTCTAACTGAATTTCAGTTAGTGGCGAAGTTGATTCAACTTTTAACAACAACGCTATTTGAATATCTACTACACAATTCAGTCAAATTGTTCTAAGACAAAAATTTATTAATGAGATTTGCAGATTATCTGCTAAAGATTTTTCACACATTTACTATATGTTTATTCACTACCAACAAATGATGCATCTATCAAAGTGATTTTTATTCTTTTCTATATTAGGGTTGTTCATCAATGTAACAAAATCAGAGTTTCCATTTATTACTTTTTGCAACTTCATTTAACTCATATAGAAACTTGTTCAAAGAATTATTTTCTTTTGCAACTTCAAATAATGAATATCCAATTTTATTAGCTAATACTGATTTACTCATTATTTCACCCCTACCTCTTTAATGACTTTTATCAACATATTCACTTTGTGTTGAGCTCATCTAATTCTTTCTAAAATTTTTCGAAGTTACAAGCACTAGATAAATCAGCAATTTGTTTCTTGATTTCTTCAAGCGCTCTTTTCTTCTCATCCTCAATATCTCTTTTGAGCATTTACTTTTTAATTGTTCTGCTTTGTTTACGCGCTTTCTTCAAGAATAGCTTGTTTTTTCAATCTCTAGATTGTTCACGAGCATCTTCCATCATAACTTTAATTTCTTGTTGAGCATTTTTTAATTTTTTCCTGATTTTCTCAAGTAAAACTAACGCTTCTTTTTTTGATTTTCTAGCAGCATCATCATAGCTGACCTTCAACCATCTTTGACGCTCATCTAACATATCAATAAGTTTGTCCCAAGCAAATTTTTTCAGTAATACTAATAAGATTAACACAGCTATATATGTACATAGCCATATTTCCTAGATTCATCCCTTGATGAGAAGCAGTGTCTAGCAGCTAAAATACTAAATTTTCCATTTACTAAACTGCTCCCTATTCTTCTTAGTTATTTATTTATAATATTAGACTGAATCTATTTTTGCTAAAATCATGAATGCAGATAACTATTGCTAAGATAGGTACCGCTTCATAAGTGCGACATAATACGAAATGCATTTGATTTTTAATCTTTGACTCAATTCTGCTGACGAGATACACCTTCCATGAAATTCTACTGAATAAAAATCCGTTACTAATACCAGCTCCAACTGCTCGCTAATCCTGCTGCTAATCCTGCTCCAATTAATTCTCACCATAATTATATTTTCCTCCTTGGATAATAAAATGAATTTTTATTAATTATTAGATTTTACACAAAATTGTAGTGCTTATTTAAATTAATGTTCATCATCAATTTTATGTGATAAATAAATAAATGATAATACTGTAAAGATATATGCTTGGATAAAACCAATAAATAGTGAGAATCCTTTCCATACTACTAAACCCTGTAATACCCTAGCTGATAGCACTGAAAACACCTGCTGTTGCTAGTGTCAGCTAAAAGTGCTAATAGTATTTCCCTGCATAAATGATTACTGAATAAAACTGCATTGAAAAAGTGTCATAAGTTTGTAAACTCTTCGATAACTTTAAACGGTCAATACTATACCTGATGAAGTATATGTACCCAAGTAATGTTTGGTACCTTTTATACTTAATTCCCTGCAATGAGTAAACACACAACTAATAATGCAAGAGAAAACGTAAATGTTGATCGGCAGTTATAGAATTTACATATACAACTTCATTGTAACTAACTTCATATAAGCACACCAATCGTATTTGCTACAGCAATAAGTGAAATAAGTGTTAAACGCTGTCGCCTCATAAATCCTTTACCATATTTTTCCAACTAACGTTACCCTTAATTACATTATCACTAACGAAATAAGCAAGTAACTCAGCTGCATTTTTGACGTTTACTATCTGGTCTTAATTTAATTCTACTAGTTAAGAAACATCACTATAATAAAGGTAAAGCAACACCGTTATTAAAGTTGTATTGACACTCAGGAATATTAACTGTTACATCATAGCCAAATAATTTGGTAATAAGATATGTATGTTTTTCCATATATTCCCCTCACCTCTTTTCTTAAGTATCTATATATATTTCAAATATGTTGTAATATAAAATTAGAAATACATAATTCATATTATAATATTATTTTCATAATATTTACTAGCGATTTTTCAAAATTTTATCGAATTATTTAGAAAAATTTATTTGTTATTATTTTGTTCCGAAGATCCTGTCTCCAGCGTCTCCTAGTCCTAGGTACTGATATACCCCGTGATCATTTAGTTTTTCATCTAATCCTGCGATATAGATGTCCACATCTGGATGTGCATCATGTAATGCTTTCACACCCTTCTGGAGCCGCTATTAAACACATAAATTTAATATCATGTAACTCCACGTTGTTTTAGTGAGTCGATTGCTGCAATAGCTGAACCACCAGTTGCTAACATTGGTCAACAACGATGAAATGACGTTCTTCTGGGATTACTTGGTATTTTTAACAAAATACTCATGTGGTTGAAGTGTTTTCGATCACGGTATAAACTCACGTGACCTACTCTTGTAGATGGAATTAAATCCATTAAACCATCAACCATTCCTAATCCTGCACGAAGAATTGGAACAAAAACTATCTTTTACCTACAAGACGTTTACAAGTAGTAGTTTTGAATCTGAGTTTCTACTAACATCTCTCCAATGGAAGATCACGAGTAATTTCATAGCTTATTAAAGAACCCTATCATTGAGTAAGTTGTCTAAAGTCTTTAGAACCCTGTTCTTCTTATCTCTAATAAAAAGATAATTTATGTTGGATCAATGGACGATCAAATACATGAACTTTTGACATAATTATAGTTCTCCTTGTTATATTATTATATTTATTTTACTCTAATTATTTCATTTTAACAAGGGATATCCGAAAAATATTTTACCTTTCATATTTTTATTAATCTCTGCAATATTACTAGACTTCACTTATATAAAATATTACAATAATAAAAACAAGATAAACGGAGACTTTAATATGCAAAAGAAAAACATTTTTAGGGATATACCTTACTAGTATTTTCTACTATATTATCCCACTACTTTTTGAAATTTTACAATGGTACTAGTGATAAAGCTGGTTTCATTTTTAATATTAGTTTATGGATCTCACTTCATTTGCTATAACACTATTAATATCATACTTTCATTCAAAACTATATTTATACCCGTATTAAGTACCATTCTAGCACTTCCTATTTTTTCATATTTTAATTCAAAGTGCTCTAGTTTTAATACTTATTATATTAGTTTTCATTTATAGCTTACGGTCTCATCATCATTATTAAAATAATTAAGGAGAACCCATGACGATATTCAAACGCAATTTAATAATAGCAACAGGTATATATTTACTTTTTATCTCACACCATTTTTAGCTAATCCTTTTTATGGCTTTTAAATCTATTAGAAGCTACTATTGTTGGATTGACTAATTTTTGGTGGATTTTACTTAAGTTATATATTTATGTACACAAATAAAAGCAGACTCGATGAACGTACCAAAAGTGTATAATAATTACAATTTTAGTACTATTAATAGCATTACTGATATTTTTAACCTTTTTAAATTTCAACATCTTTTAATATAATAATAAATAAGTATGCAAAATCATGATTCTTCTACTTATACTTATTTTCGTAATATTATTAGCGAGAAAAATGGATAATTTCGTGATAGTACTTTACTTTTTGCTCCATCAATTATCCATGGGATTATTTATGAGATTATCATATAAAGCGATGTTGTTTTATAGCTAACCCTAACTTTAATCTATATTTAATAGCTGCACTATGTGGATATTATATTTATAACAATAGGAAATACTAATACAAAGAGAATTGACAACCTCCTAAAGGATTGACTCGACAGAATCACTTTCTAAAAATCGTGATTTTTAAATCACTCCTATATAAAATAAAAACTGATAACCTAGATTTTTCTAGATTATCTGCTTCTTTCTTTATTAGTTATCTATTTCAACTTTTTAAAAACTTTTACCTGATGCAGACATCAACCACTATATCATACTCCAATCCATTAGCGCTGCTCAACCTTATAGTAAACACATAACGAAACCCATTATTTTGCGTGCATAATCATCTTCATATTTTGGTTTAATTTTTACAAAGTTTATATTTTTTGTTCATCTACTGATATTGCCTCCGCAACAATAGAACGAATCTCTTGTTGTGATTTAGTATTTTGCACGTCTCTGTTGAGTGTTGTTAGAATTATTATTATTTTGAACATTTGAAGACTGGTTATCATTTGTGAATTACTGTTTGAACCATTATCTCCATTGTTACTATTGTTGTTATTTTGATTTGATTGGCTTCCAACGTTCATCTTTTACATCTGAATACGCTTCTTGAATTTTTAGTTCTTTGTGCTGTCTCATACTTATCTATGCATATGCTCCAACCCGCCTGTTACTACTACAGCTAATGCACTCACAATTAAAGGTTTTAAAAGTTTCTTCTTGTTTTTAGGTTGTTCGTTATATTCATACTGATCATTCATTGTTTCTTCATAACCTTCTTCATAAGTTCCGTCAATTGTTTCAATCTCACTATTATTAACATTTTTGTCATTTTTCTATTTCCTTTTTCTTTATATTTTTATTATACATTTCTTTTTATGAACGTTAAATGAAGATTTCATTTTTATTCTTCTCTTTTGATATTTTTATTATATCTTGTTTTATGAATCTTAAATGAAGATTTCATTTTATTCTTCTCTTTGATATTTTTATTATATCTTTGTTTTATGAATCTTAAATGAAAATTTCATTTTCGTTCTTCTCTTTTGATATTTTTATTATATCTTTGTTTTATGAATTAAATGAAGATTTCACTTTGTTCATCTCTTTTGATATTTTCATTATATCTTTATTTTATGAATCCTAAAATGAAAGATTTTTAATTAACTATAAATTCTATTATATAAAAACACACACCTTTCTAATTTTTAAAGGTGTGCCTCTATTATTCTTAAAGATTCACTACAAATCTTGTTCCTTTTGGTTTATTATCTATACCGCTATTTTTACCATCATGCAATTCTACTATGGTATTAGATAACCTAATCCTGAAGAATTATCTTCAGTCGTTGTTCTTGATTTATCTACTTTATAAAATCTATTCCATATGTTTACTTTTTCTTCATCACTTATTCCAATACCATCATCGGCTACTTGAAAATTATTCTATTTCTTTTAGCTAAACAAACTGTTACTTCTGTTTCAGCGTATTTCAAAGCATTTGACAATAAATTATCTATCATACGCATAATCAAGGCCTCATTTACAGAGATTGATATATCTTCTTCTATAGTCGTAGATAACTTTATATTTTTATTATGAATAAAATTTTCATAGTCTTCTAAAAGTATATTTTATTCGTTCTGACAAGTTTATTTCTTCTTTTAGTATTTCTAATGATCGACTATCCAATCTAGATAATTCTAAAATTTGATTTTATCATAGTCATTCTCTTACTTTTGTCTTTCAATAACCTCAAAAGATTCCTTAGCATCTTCTACAGAATCTGTATACTTTTGTTCCATATTCACTTTCTGCCATTATTACAGAAACTGGTGTTCGGAGTTCAGTGACACATCCGAACTAAATTGATGCTCTCTTGATGAAATTTTTCTAAAGTTTCTAACATCTCATTAAAAATTTTACCTAATTTAGAACTCTCATCAGTTCCTTCTCTATATTTATCCTCTTACTTAAATCATTGCTCTGGAGCAATTGCTCTCAGCTGTTTCTAGTCATATCTCTTACAGGTTCTCAATGAACTCTAATAATTAAATATCCACCATACATTATAACTATGATAACAAATGGACTACCAATACTGATTATTATAGGCAATATCCAACCATTAATATTATTGGTAACTTGAACAACACCTCTTACATATTTCCCATTGCCTAATCTAGCTGAACTGGTTTCTAAATCATAATATAAATATTTATCATGGTTCACATCTTTATACTCAGAAATAGCTCCAAGACTAAAAATCATTTACTTTAAAAATTTCTAGGCACGATCCCTGCCACAAGGTTACCATCTTTATCATATACAGATAATGTAACACCATCTTCAAATGGAGTAAACTTATCCTTACCACTTGAAATTTCCGTTACCTCTTCTATTAACTAGCCCCACTTTCAACAACACTGCTCACAAAGAACGTCCCAATTATAAGCGATCCTATTAATAAAAACTATAAATGTTGTGTACCATAAAGTGATTTTAAAGTCAAAGCGATACTTTTCAAATGGAAAATATCGGTAATTTTTAATTTTATTTAACAAAGCATCCACCCTCTTAGTGTAAAATAATAGTTTTATCTGTACTCGTTATCTAATTTTTCTAATATTTTTATAATAATATCTACTATATTAGAAGCCCCGTCATAATCATAATCCCCAAACGTGATTAAGAATCTGCATCACGACTCAAGATACCTTCCTTATTTTTCAAGGTATTCTAACACTTCATACTCCTTACCAGTTAAACCAATATTTTTACCATTTCTTAACACTTGCTTCTTCGAAATATCCAAAACAACATCATCGGCTTGACTAACATTAGTCGCCAACCATAGTTACGTCTCATCAGAACTCTTATTCTAGCCAATAACTCATCAAACTCAAACGGCTTAACGATATAATCATCAGCACCACTATCTAGACCGACAATTTTGTCCTCTAAAGTATCTTTTGCCGTCAACATTATAACTGGTGTATTATTTTTACTCTCACGAAGTCTCATTATAAACTCTATAACCATCAACATTTGGCATCATTATATCTAGAATACAATCAAATCATACTCACTATAACTTACATAAAAATCTAAAGCTTCCCCGCCATCAAAACAACTATCTACGCTATAATTATTTTTCTTTAAGTGCTTAGTAATTATTCTATTCAAATCGCGTTCATCTTCAACAACAAGTATTTTCATAACAATCTCCTCGTACTAAATTTCTACTATATTTTTACTTAATTCACACATAAATGTAAACAATACTTCTACTTATATTTCTGCAACTAAATATATTCTATAGTAAAATAATGAATCTAATGAAAAAGACACCCCATTTATAACAGATGTCTTAGACGTAACAGCCAGGATCAACCTGAGCCTCCTCCATCAAAGCGTACTCACTCTATATACTACTCCTTACGTTTATCCTTATTATATCATATTATCATGCAGAAATGAATAGGAGTGACTTAAATACGATTTAATTCAAGTCACCCCCATGAAGTTCTATTCACTTTTCTTCTAAATTATAAAGCATCTATAATGCTTTTCGCATCTAATTTTTCTTTTTCTTCTTTACTAATATCTCGAACTAACTTCCACGGTGCAGAACTATTATTCTGTTTCCATATTTGACTGCATCTTGATATTATGAGTAATCATTAAAAGCTGTTAAGTTTTTTCTTCAATCTTTTTGTCGAGTAAGCTCCATTATTTTCTTCTGTGTTTTCGGGTCTAGTGCCGCTGCATGTTCATCAAAGTAAAAGTTTGGGTGTCGTCATAGTAGCCATCAAAAGTGCAATAGCTTTGTCGTTGTCCACCAGATAAAAAGACCCATTTCACTATCTAATCTATCTTCAAGACCTAAGTTCAAAGTCGATAATAATTCTTTTAAATAGCTTTTCTATCTTCTTTTGTCGCACCTACTTTAAAACCTTCTAGTTTTTCCCACGTCGAAGCGCAGACATTATTTTGTGCACAGTCATACGTGGGAGCTGTTCCCTGTCTAAAGGGTTTTGAAATACTCTACTAATAAATCCAGCTCTTTTATGTCTCTACTATATTACTTATATCTTTTCCTTCAATTATCTCTCCACCATCTAGTGAAAAAGAACCTGCACAGTAGCATTAAGAAAAGTTGATTTCCTGCTCCATTTCCCCTCCAAGAATAGTAATGAAATCACCATCTTTTATTTCAAAGCTAATACTTTTTAATGCATGTTGTTCTCAATCGTACCTGGAAAGAACGTTTTTATCTATTTTATTGATTTTTATAAATGACACGATCTATACTATCCTTTCTCTAGTTTTTAGTTTTTAATTGCGGTATGCTAAGAATAAAGCTATACTAATGCTGAAACTAATTTGAAATCATTAGCACCTATAATGTTAAGTTTTAACACTCCTACTAATAATAATCTATAAATTATCGCACCACAAATTACACATATTAATCTTGTTGTAAAAAGTTACATCCTAAAGATTACTTCACCTATAATTATCGCTGCCAAGGCTACAAACTCATAACTCCAATTCCACTATTTACATCAGAATAACCATTATTTTTGAGCTAAAATGGCACCAGCTAAAAGTAAATAATTCCATTAGCAAGTCATTAATCCTAAAATCGTCATTGATTTAGTAGAAATACCTAAAGCTGTTGCCATCTTTCTTCATTATCTCCTGTTGCAATTAAACTCTGACCTAATTCTGCTTTGAAAAGAATAAAGACATAGCTAAGATAATTAATCCAGAAAGAATAATTCCAACAAGTACAGTATCATAATGAGTTGGTAAGTTTAACCCTTGCATTTTACTAAAAATAGTATCTTTATTGATTAAACTTAAATTTGGTCTCCCATTATTCTAAGATTCACAGACAATAATGCAGTCATTGTTAAAATTCCTGCAAGTAAAACTCGGTATTTTACAAACAGTAATCAAGAACCCAGTCACAAGTCCCTACAATATTCCTGCTACTATAGAAATTAATGTAGCAAACAATAGGATTAATCCCATTATGTATGCAGATTACACATACCGCAGCTCCTAAAGGATAAGCACCTTCAGTTGTCATATCTGCAATATTTAAAACTCTAAAAACTTATAAATAATCCAAGGATAGTATTCTCCCCACAGCATCCCCTGTGAAATCGCTGAAATAAATAAATCCATTTTACACCTCTTTTTATTTAATATTTCCTCTAAAAGTAGATTATATAAGATAGAGCGACTCATAAACAACTATTTATATTATTGATTTTTATGAGCTGCCCTTTAATATATTTTACTTCTAAAATAGTTTGTTAATAATATAATATCAATAATGTTATTTTTATCTACTACTTTTGCTTTATCCTTAATTTCTTTTGGAATTTCGATTCCTCAATTGTTTTTGCTTTTTGCTTCATTTAGGTAAATTACACCTCATTAGCAAGTACGATTGGCACTATCTTTAGTATCTGCACCTTTTTAATACTTTTAGCAACAACTTTTGCTGTTTCAACACCGATTTGATATTGAGTCAACACTTAGTCCTGTAAAGTCCTCCATCAGCTACCATTGTATCTGCAGATGGAATACTGAATTTTCTTAGCGTCTGTTACTTTTACTACTGTTGCCATTGCACTAGCGATTGTATTATCGATTGGAACAAAAATTGCATCAGTTTGTGAAGCAAGGCTTTCTGTTACTTGTTGAATATCATTTGTATTCGCTACTGTTGATACTTTAACTCTCTAATCCTAATTCTTTAGCTAATTTTTCAGCTTCTGAGCTTGTTTTACAGAGTTATCTTCACTTGCTGTGCATAGAATACCAACTTTTCCGCGTTAGGCAATACTTTTTCATGATTTTCGCTGTTGTTTAATTGAGTTCTATCACTAGCACCAGTAATGTTGCTGGTCGATCTTCAGCTTTAATTAATCCTGCTTCAACTGGATACGTAGACCACCCATGATAATTGTCATCTTTAGTTGCGTTTTGATAGAGATAAAGTACTGCAGGTTGTAATACCTACTAAAATATCGCTGTTATCTGTAACCATGACCCATACTCGCTCAAGTTACTTTGATCCATGGAGCATTTTAAAGATCAAGTAAATTCTTACCAACTGCATCCTTCTTTTTAAGTCCATCTTCAAACCTTTATAACTCAATCAAGAGCCAAGACTATGCAATGAATTCCCTACTTTTACCTCTTTATTATCAACTTTTTAGTATCTTCACCTTTCTTACTAGAGAAGTAACTATAACCTAATACAAACTAATAATACCGCAAAATGCTACAAAAATTTTATTTACTTTCATTTTAATAATCTCCTTTTTACTTTAATAATATTTTTGTAATCAAAATTTTAGAAGGTATCTATATAAAGACTCACCAGTATAATATCCAGTGGTCCTCATAATATATATCATGATAAAAACCACCTAGATATTTCTATGTGTCTTGATCAACACAAATATCCACTAGATACTTACTTCACCTGAGAGCCGTATCTATGTTAAAAAGAAACAAGATCGACTCGAGTATCTAGTGGCTTTTGCCAACGAATATCTTTAATTGTAGCGTGTCAACTCATACAGTTTGTACAAATCTCTCCTTTACGTTTTAATTCTTGTTTACATTATAACAACAGTATTGTCAATACATCACATAAATATTCTGAGCAATTATATTGAACATATATACTACCTAAAAGCTTTAATTTATCAATGACAAAAATAATCTTTTCCAAAATATTAAGATATTAATGGTATTTTATACATACTCTTGGTACTGAAAATAATCTATTGAGTTATTAAGTATTTTTGAAACCGTAGAAAATAATTCGTGTTTTCAGTAGTTAATTTTAAAAATATTTTAAAATAATACACATTGTTGAGCTTGAAAATTACTGTTATACCAACTTTATTTTGAAATTCTCAACAATAAATTGGTTTTTCATCAAAATAAAATTGAAAAATATATCATTTCATGAAAAATTTTAACTTTGAAAATATATTTTTCGGAGGAGTATGATAGTTATATGTTATTATAAGTAAGGAGAATTTTTATGGATACATTCAGCCATATAGAGGAAAAAGACAAATTATTTAACAGCGATTTATTACAATAACTACAATTAACTCTTATTGTATTTTTAATTTACTACTGTTTCGTAGTTATTTCGCCAAAATATGCAACTTCTCAATTAGGTGCTACTGCTGCTCAAGCAGGATTTTACGCTGGTATTTATATTATTGGTACACTTGTTAGTGAGACTACATTGGATTAGAAATTGTTGGTCGTAAACAAATTTTACGTTTTGGAGCTTTAATTTACTTAATCACAACAGCAGCATATCTAATTTCATCAAATATTCTTATTTTAGATACTGTTCGCTTCTTAAATGGTTTCGCATATGGAACTATCTCTACTGTAGCAAATGCAATAGTTACTACTTTACATTCCTAAAACTCGTAACGGTGAGGTATTAACTATTATGGTTTAAGTACAGTTTAGCGTTGCAGATTGGACCATTTATCGGTATGTTATTACTTCCTATTACAGGATTCAATGCAGTTATTATTTTAGCAATCGTATTATCTGTTGCAGTTTAAATTGCTTGTTTCTATTCCCAGTTAAAAATATTGAATTAGACGAAAACAAAAGAATTATTAAACAGCTGGGTTTCTAAATACATTTTATTGAATACAAAGTATTATTCATCTCACTGCAGCATTCCTAGTTGGTTTAGCTTTACCCAGTGTATTAGGATTCTTATCTATCTACGCTGATAGCTTAAACTTATCTACTGCTGGGCAGTATCTTCTTTGTAGTATATGCTCTTATCGTTACAGTTACTCGTCCATTCGCAGGACGCGTATTTGATGCACGTGGAGAAAATGCAGTTATGTATCCAAGTTTTGTATTCTCAACATTAGGATTATTAATGTTAAGTTTCACAAACGGTAGCTTCATGTTATTATTCTCTGCGCTTTAATCGGTTTAGGATATGGAACATTCATGTCAAATGGACAAGCAGTTTGTTTAAAACTTGTTGATTCTACTAAAGTAGGTATTGCATTATCTACATACTTCATCGGATTAGACCTTGGTCTTGGATTTGGACCATATGCACTAGGTACAGTTCAAGGAATCTTATCATACAGAGGAATTTACATCCTTTGTGCAATAGTAACAATTGGAGTAACTGTTCTTACGCTATGTTCCAAAGGCTAAGAAGTACCAGTGCTAAAAACTAAAACTAGTCGATAGTAATGTAAAACTTTTAAAAAGTAGTCCTAACTTAAGTCACTTTTGTATAAATAATCATTACTATAAAGAAGAGAAAATGATACTGTATCACTCCCTCTTCTAACTTTTTATTTTTCTGGATAACGCCTTGCGACATCAATTAACTTTCTTTATAATCTTTTATGGGACTCATTAAGATGATAACATTACATTAGAGCATAGATCAAAACATCTGCTAGCTCATCTTTTATCTCTTGTATATTATCTCCTTCTTCGCTCCATTGAAAATGTTCTAATAGTTCTGCTGCTTTCAATAGAGATACTTTAGAAAATCTTTCTAGAAGTCATCATACTCTCCCAACCTCTTTTTCTCGAAACTCAGTTATTATAGTTTTTAACTCTTCCATCTTTTTACCTTTGGGTAAATTAAGCTTTCGTTATTTGTTAAATTATTATAAAGATTGTAAATTCCGCTAAACCTAGAGTTTCGCTTCAGTCTTCCAGGTTCAATATCGCTATCTCAAACAAGCATTTTTGCAAGTCTTGTTTCTTTTATCCTTACCGTAACTTGAAATTAAATTGTTTAATAAAGTTTTTCTACGTTGTACAAAACATGAACGTATCGAATTTAAAGAATTTGGCATCCGTTTCAAATTCGCGAGTTTCTTTTGTCATAATTTTCACAACCGCACTTTTCAACATTCGAGTGCAGGTACGAATACTAGGCATGTAAATAAATACTCAACATCTGTATAGTAATTTAATAAAATTGTTAGTGAGTTATAATCTTTTGTTCCTACTTTAGCATTTAATCTATTAGCAACTTCTTTTTGCATCATAACTCATAACCATCAATTTTTTCAGTGTTCTCAATTAAATGAGTCAAAATTGGTGTAGTAATGTAGTACGGTAGATTGGCTACCACCATTATTTTCTCACAGTCTGACATCTCCTCAGCGATTATTTTATCAACATCAACTTTTAGTATATCATTATTAATAATCTCAACATTCTGAATAATCAGCTAGCGTCTCTGATAAAATTGGTAAAAGTCTACCGTCAATTTCAAATGAAATTACTTTTTGCTTTTGCTAACGCTTCTGTAAGAGAACCAATCCCAGGTCCAATTTCTATTACTCCTATATTTTCATTTACTCCAGCTCCATCAACAATTCTATTTAAGACATTTGCATCTATTAAAAAGTTCTGTCCTAGACTCTTCTTAAATGTAAAGCCGTGTTTTTAGTATTTCAAAAGTTTTCTTGGGTGTTCCTATCATTATTTTAATCCTTTACTTATCCATCTCATCTAATAAACGTTCTTTAGAAATGTTATACATATTAAGTTTATTTAGTAATTGTTTAGCATTAGTATAACCTATATTTAATCTTTCACAAAGTTCTTCTCTTAGAACTTTTGAAGTAGCTCCTCCCTACTAAACCTAATTCTATCAATATTTCATTAGTTATCATTATACACCTCATCCATCGGTGTATAATGATTTTTATACCGCTATAATATCTTCTTTACTCGCAGCTTCTATTCCAATTTTCCCTTTACCATCAACGGCCTTTTTATTTGATATATATGCATGTGTTTTTGCCGTAGGGATATCTATAATACTTCTAATTCTTTCCCGCATAATCAGGATCGAGTTAGAACGATTAATCCTCTTGTTTTTCTAAAAAGATTAGACGTTCTATCTTAGTAAGTGCGATCCATTAGTTTCAAATATATCACAATCTATTGCTTCTTTAACCCTATTGGTATCACTCTTCCTTCTACTACTATTATTTCTTTTTATTTTCATTTTATTATCCTTTTAAAAATTTATCAGTCTATTATAACATATTTAGACAAATTTTGCTCATACTAGCATGCATATTTCAAATGATTGTATAGTTCATGTGTAATTTTCATGATGAACTGTGTATTTATAGTCTCCACAAAGAAATTTCTTTTCAATTCAAATTTCTCTTTAAGCTTAATTTTTCTAGTGCTTTTTCCTTTTTACACTACTAGTATTTCCCAATGTTTTTCAAACTTAACTAAGTAACAATCGTAAGTCTTATCTTTTCGATATTCTCCCCAAAAATATAAAAATACAATAAGGTCAAATAGTATATGCCACCATTTAACTATTTTTCTTCTTTCTAACAAATAAACTTTCTCACTCTTAATAAGATAATTATATAATTCTTCCATAGTTCCCACCTCTTTTATAGTCATTATAACACAAAAACCTTTGCAGAAAACTCTGCAAAGGAATGTTTATTAGTATATCTTTTTTTCTTAAAGATTAGCTCCACTTTACTTCACTAACTGTTCCAATCGATAGAAAGGCATTTTTATCGTTCCAAAGACTATAGTTTTGATTCTTCAATACGTGTAATTACACAAAAGATAATTTTTGTTTCTTGACCTGAATAACCACCCTCACCATGTAATAGAGTCACTCCACGACCAAGTCTGTCTTGAATTTCTGATCTTATTACTTGATAATTACTTGTAATAACCATAACAGATTTAGAATCGTTTAGTCCCTCAATAACAATATCCATAACTTTAGATGCGATGAAATAACTTATCATAGAATATAATGCTGCTTCCCTATGTGAAAAACAAATCCAGATGCAATAAAGATAACAACATTTATTCCAAGAACCATTTCACCTACAGAAATAGGTAATTTTTAGTAGCATAAATTGAAAACATCTCGCTTCCATCTAATGTTCCACCATTTCTAATAACTAATCCGACCCTATTTCCTAATATTATTCCACCAAAGATACACGCTAAAAATGGATCCGCTAACAAGTGGTGGAATACTATGAAAATAAGACGTTGCTATAGATAGGGATAATAATTCCAAAAAAATAGATGCAATCGAGAACCCTTTTCCTATCTGTTTATACCCTAAATATAAAAATGGCATATTGAAAGAGATAAATAACCCTAGTGGTAATCCTAAATAATGACGAGCAATAATTGAAACACAATTACTCCTCCATCTAATATATTATTGGGAATTAAGAAAATTTCTAACCCTGCTGCAAAAATTAATGACCCTATAATTATGCTAATATACTTTTTAAAAATCTATTTTTGCTTTCCATTGATTCTCCTTTTTATTTTATATGACAAATAGGACAAAAATAACTAGAACGACCTCTTATTGTAACATTTTTCTACATCATGACCTTAACGGACAAACTTTCTTTCCATAAATCTGATGAAAATTTTGCATGTTTCCTCTCCACCATCAGCATGAACATATATCTGAAATTGTAATCCACCTCTCTTATCGCTAGGATCTAAAATATCAACTACTTTCTTTAAATAAACTTTCTTTTTCTTTTTAGAAAGTTCATCTAGTCTTAGTTAAAGGATGTATGGACGATATAACACTTTCACAATCATAAATGTTACCACATCCACAAAATACATTTCCTCTCAAGAAGAAGAGTTTTTATCGACTCGATCCTTATATTTTATTTTCAGCTAATTTATTCTAGAAAATATTTTTAGCTTTTTATCAAACGGTTCAGGAGCGAGATTAACAAAAAGGTTTAAATTTACTAACATCTTTCTACGTACCTTTAGTTCTCCTGAATCTCAATATCACTGTAGACTAATTTCTTTCACCAGTCGATAATCTGAAAATCACATGTTGATGTTTGAAGTAGTTTTTATTAGTAATTTCTGCTATATCTCTTTACTAAAATGCTCCGTCATTCCAAAATGTGTGATAATATATCCTATTAATGTAAAAATATAAATATTTCTCTCTAGATAATTTCTCTATAGTTTTACCTCATATCTCTCCGATTTATATCCTGCTTCACTATCGCCATTTTATTCAATTTTATGACTTTCTGTTACAACATTTGAATATTTCACATCTAGAATTTTGTTTATTTATTACTACTTCTTCAAGTCCAAATTTTATATTCTTCTACCTCAGGTAATTCTGGCATAATATACTCCTATTTTTATATTTACATTTTTATTTTAATATAAATATTTGAAAATATCAAAAATTTCCCACTTTTTACTTTTTCTAATTTTCAATATTTATCTCAATTTTCACCTTTTATTATGGCAACAAATTGAAATTGTAGTATAATAAAAAGTTATATTGTATAGAAGGATTATATTGAAAATGAAAGAAAAGATATATCTAGAAGAGATAGAATTAGTTCTAGTATCTCAGAAAAGATGAACAATCTCCTCAAAAGAGGATTCAAAAAGTAACATTTACACCCTATAACACTATTGTTTTTAGGAACTGGAGCATTTGCTGATATACATTTTTCAACTCTATAATTCAACCCATAGAGGATACAAAAAGTGATTATTTAGATAGTCGATCCTAACTTTAAGAAATTTTCAGTTTTAATTTTAGAATTGATATGAATGATGACCGTAAAGCTCAAGGACAAACACGTGAAGACAGTCGAACAGACTCTCCCTATGATTCTAGCTACTGTTAACAAAGACAAAAACGTATGGATATGGTTAGTATTCCTCGTGACTCACTCTGCTTTTAATGCGTGATGACGAGAATAATGATAGTGCATATTTCTATGATAAGATTACATGCTCATGCTTATAATGATGTAAAAGGAAACAACAAACGCTGTAGAAAAACTTATTTAACACAATCTATTAACTTTTACGTACTTATAAACCTTAGGCTTTTTGAGCAAACAGTTGATGCCTTCGGCGGAATTGATTTATACGTTCCATTTGATATGGATGAACAAAACGCTAACGGTGAAGAAAAATACTGTTAAACTGAAAAAGGATGGCACACTCTTAATGGTGAACAAGCTCTTTGCCTTTTGCTCGTAGTAGATATTACGATAGTGATATTGAACGTAGTCAACGTCAACTTCGAGCTATCCATGTCTATCGATAAAGCAAAAGTTTAAATGCTCATGCAAAAATTAATGATGTTATTAATATTGCTGGAGACAATGTAGAACACAACCTATCAACGACAGAAATCTCTTCAGCGATAAAAATGTTCTTTAATGATGATATTCAAATCGTATCACATAGAATCGATGGATATGATGTAATGTACAATGATGTTTATTAATACTATCCACGTCCATTATCTCTACTATAGTCATCATCTGCGCTAAGAGATAATTTAGATTTACTATTACCAAAAAGCTAAAAGACTTATTAAATATTTATTATCAAGGTCACATAAATATTGGATTAAAAAGAACATAGAATAACCTAATCTATTACCTAAAACTATATATCCAGAAGTCGCACTATAACAATGTCACATGGGAGATTTATTAACTAATCTTCCTGAACAACTTACAAAGGAAGATTTAAAATGATATAACAGTAAGTAACGAAAATGACCTGATGGAAATAGTAATACTACTAACAATAATAATGTGATCGAAAAATAATACAACTGGTGTCGGTACTACAATGCTAATCAAAATACTGGCGTAAACTACATCAATATTAATTAATATCCCATCAAAAATACCTTTTTGATGGAGATAATTATTTATTTGAAAAATTTTACATTTACAGTTCCAGTATTTGAAGATGTGAATAATTGTTTCTTTTATTTGAGCTATTTGTAAAATTTGATTCTTCATCACTTAATTCAGCTATAATATCACCTTCCTGTTGACTTAAGAGTAATAGAATTATTTGCAGTAAGATTACTTAAAATAATATTACCAGTAGTTGTTTTTAAGTTAATATTATCTGAACTTTCACTAGGAAGACTACTTTACCTTAATACTTTCCTAGTTTATTAGTTATATTAATATCTTTTATTGTTGATGATGACAAATCTGTATCTCCTATTTTATTATCAACACTAATATCTTTTAAATCATTAATATTATTTAATTTAACATTTCCTGTAGCAACATTAATTTTTAGAGAATTATTTTTACTATTTAAGTTATATATTTAAATTTCCAGTTGCTACTCTAATGTCAGCATCTGACAGCTTTGAAATATTAGTTATATACATCACCCAGTTTACTATTAATTATAAGAGATTTAATATCTAGATTCCTAATAAAAATAACTCATTTTATTAACTGAATTGATATCGATATTAGAAGATTTAGGTATTTTTATAATAAGTGTTTCTCAGTAAAGAAATTAAAATTAATACCCACAACATTTTTATTTTCTTTATAGATAACTTATTTCCTGCTGCCTATATTAACTTTACGTCTCTAGCAGTATAGTATTCTATTTCCATATTTTTGTAGCTAGAGTATCTCTTCTATGGTTACATCAGAATCAATAATATCTAAATCTAAATTTCCTAACATCATTAATTGAGACAGTATAATTCTTTTTCTCTAAATTGAAGAAAATCTAGGTATATGACCATTATTTAAGCTAAGTTGCTAATCCTATCAATACTAATCCAAAAATTATAAAACTAATAGAAATTTTATAAATTTATTCATTTATATACACCTCTTTTTGAAAATCTTCACAAAAATTGTTCTAATGTTTATACCATTTTTGACGTGATATATATATTTTATCAACCAGTAGATACCAATTAAACCAGCCTGAATTAACAAATCCAAATCCTAAAGTGCATCTCAAGAAATACGAAATATTTTTCGTAAATAAGATAAAATGGGGATTTTAATATTAATAAGATTCCACTACACGAAAAATAGCTATAATAGAAAGTACAGCACTAAATATACTATCACATAGACTAACGATCAGAGAAAAATATAGTTATCCAAGCAGGAAATAATAATACGGTAATAATAAAGCCGAGCTCTGTAGGGATTTTTCGTGGTATAAACCTCCATACTAGTTTTGTTTGTTTTTCAATATTATGTTCATCTAAAACCTGATCAACAATAGATATTAATATCCCCACTGCAATACAGCTTCTTCTTCACTTAAGCCTCATCATACGATCATCAATCATTTCTTCTGAAAAATTGAGTGTTTTATACATCTCTTTTGGCGATAAATATGGTTTTAATTTATTTCCCCAAAAGAGCGCAAAACTGTGTCTTATTCATGTTTTTCATCTCCTAATATATATTTTATGTGCATTTACTTATTACTTTTCCAGTCGATAAGAAATTCTGAATTTTATTGAGACCAACATCTGTACTTTATAATATTTGTCTAGCTCATTATGTTCTACCGAATATGAGGTAGCAACACAATCAGTTTGCTTCAAGCGTTTAAGATTGATATAACGTTGATTCCGATATAGGAATTACATTTGAAACATCTTTTATAATTTTACACCATATGATTCAGAATTACTAAAGTAGCAAGAACACACATATTTCCAATAAACCCCTTTTAATTGAGCTTCCATACAAATATCTCCTTTCACGTAATACTATACATTACATAGTATAATTTGTCAAGTAGTATAATGAGAAATACATTCTAATTATTGACATTTTATTACATCATACATTAATATAGTAAATTCAGCAAATTATAAATTACAAAGGAGGTACTATGGCGATTTATTACAATCAAAGAAGATTCATACGATGAGATTTGTAGAAAAAATCTCACATTCATTACTCATCTTATAAGAATTAATGAAAGGAAGAAGAAGCTCGGAGAGTTTATTCAAAAATGAAGAAAAACACTACGATGCCACACATGTTTGCTCATGTTATGTAGTTGGTGATAATAATGAAATAACTCGTGCTACACGATGATGGAGAACCTAGTGGAACTCGCTGGCGCTCCAATGCTAGACGTACTAGTAAAGAACGAAAATTAAAAATGTTCAGCTACAGTAATAAGATACTACGGTGGAACCAAACTAGGAACTGGTGGTTTTAGTTCGTGCATATGGTGGTGGAGTAATTAACGCGCTAAAAATGCAATATTGGTAGAAAGAAAAAGATGCTTTTGAAATTAGATTAGAATTAGATTATAGTCTCAAACGGAAAAATAGAGTATGAAATTGGAAAAACTAACTTCATCGTGAACAACCTAGAATACACCGACAAAATCATTTATACAATTTAGTGTAATGCAAGAAGACTACGATAACTTTGAAAATTGATTGCTAACCCTAACTAATTCGGTCAATTCAAAATTCTATCTTCATAAAGAAAACAACTCGAATTTGATATTAGTAAAGCTAAGAAGGAATCAGAAACCATATTAAACAGTTCTTATTCCTTCTTAGCTTATTTTTATCGAAAATTCTTCTATCCAATTCTTTTAAATCAGAGATACTGCTATTATCTTTATTATTGAATACTAAATCCAACCTCTCATTTAATAACTTTAACTTTGTCTATTCCTAGGATGCCAATACCTGCACATATTGAACTGCAAAGTCTAGATTAGTATATTGATATGTTTATCTAGTCTCCTCCACCACTAGTTATGACAAAGGTTATTTGTTTATTAGAATCATCTAATCCCTATTAAAGACTCCCACCACATTTAAAAGTTTCATTTACTATCATTATATTATACAATATAGTCTTTTAAATTTTGATACTACATTAAATTAGAAGCGGCATATAAACAAACACTGCATCAGCATTTTCTTTTCCCATTGATTTAGAACTCTTTTGCCTAATTTTATCATATATTGTTCTTTTTCTGTTAATTTTTCTCCTCCATACTAAACATAAACTTATCCATGACTGGAATATGAACACTCTGATCATATATGCAATCTTTTCATACCACTGAAGCCTTTTTCGATTAATTTGACCACCAATTTTCGCCAAAATATTAGAAACCTATGTTCTCCATTATAATCCGGATGCACTAATCCGTAAAAATTTTCTACTCACCCTCAAAGCACGATTCATTGATAAGAAATAGCTCCTCATTCTAAAGTAAGACAAGAAGCTATTAATATTATTTAAATTCGAATAAATAGTGTTTATAGTTTTTCATAATCATCGTTATGAACACCGACGATAATGTTAATCTCATCATTAGTTTTGTGAAAATTAGTGCAATATTTACCCCAGCTTCCTAGTGCTTTGAATAATCTACCAGATAGTCCTTTGTATTTTTCTATCTCCAACTGTAGCAATTAGAGAAACTTAAGAGTTAGCATTTACCTCATCCGCATCTAAAACTGCTTTAATTTTAGCTACTAACTCATGAATAAAATGGTCTAACATTAACTGTTTCAACAACTACAGAGAATGAGTCAATTCCACTTGAATGTGCTCGATACTAACATTGAAAGTCTTCTAAAAATTTTCAGAGCTTACCAATTAATCCAACTTCATTTGCCAGTGTGACGTTTTTAATAGTAATAATAGAGAAATCTTTTTTCCCTGCAATACCAGTAACTATTTGTTTCGCATCTAGATGCTTTATTATCTGAGATACAGTTCCCTTCTGTTGCTGGATCATTTGTGTTACTGAATTTGGATTGGAATGTCTTTATCACGAACTGGGAAGATTGCTTCTTCATGAAGAACACTTGCACCCATATATGAAAGTTCACGAAGTTCTGTATAACTCAATTACTTTAATCTCATGTGGATTGTCAATAATACGAGGATCCGCTATTAAGATCCCAGATACGTCAGTCCAGTTTTCATAAACACTTGCATTTGCAATATTAGCAACAATCGCTCCACTCAACATCTCCTCCACCACGAGTCATAATTTTAATTTCCCCATTTGGTCTACTTCCATAGAACCCCTTGAATAAGAAGACGATCGTACTTTTTACAATAGCATCAAAGGTCTGCTTGAGTCAAAATCAATCTCACCTTTGGTAGTTATAAAAGATTAAGTCTTTAGCATCTACAAAGTGATATCCTAAATACTCTGCCATTAATAAAGCTGTTAAATATTCACCACGGCTTATCTAAATACTCTTCATCAATACCTTTACTAATTTCAGATTTTAATTTAGCTAGTTCACCTTCAATATCAAATTTTTAAGTTTAATTCACTTTTAATAGCAATAAATTTATCTTCAATCATTTTAAAGATATTATCAAAATTTATATTGTATTTAGTGTGTGCATAGCATAAATATAGTAAATCTGTAACCTTATTATCTTCTTTATCCGCCTCTACCAACAGCACTCACTACAACAAAAACGACGTGCATCGTCTAATTCTACAATATTTTTAACTTTTTAAATTGTTCAGCACTCGCTACTCGAGTCTCTCCAAATTTTGATACTCTAAACCATCTTAACTCCTTTTTCTAATTCATGTTATTTGTATTTTTATTACTAATATATATTATATAACTATCTGTAGAAAAATCAATAAATTTTCTGAAAAATCTAACATTTATTTTTAATAATCACTTTATTACTTGTTTTTAATTATTTATGAAACTTAGCAACTCATAAAATTTACTATCTTTCTTTTACTTCATCAACTAAAGAACTTAATTGTTTTAATGAAATTTCTTTTGTTTTCACATAATAGTTTTCTCTGTACTGTTCAACACCCTCAACTAATTCACCAGATAATTCAACTGACGAACGTACTAAGTAATTTCTTCTAGTTAATTCTTCTGAATAAGATAAGTCATTCTTAATTACTACATCAACACGAGTTGAACCTTCATTAATATCAACTATATCTTGAACGATAGCATTTCCTGTTGGAAGTTTTCCTGCCTTGTCCATAAAACTTAAGTTCTCCGATGAAAGAACCATCTAAAGTAATAATATTATTATTTAAAGGAACAGCCCGCTTCTTGAGATTCTTTTCCAAATATAGAAAGCATTACAGATGTTTCATACTCCCATTCTCTACATTTGTTTCTCCAATATATTTAACAGCTAAGTCGTATAAATAATCAATATCATTTTTGTAATATTTCTCATAGAATATGTAGGAAAATCGGCTTTTAACATGAATATCAAAGCAAGTGCATTACTTAAGATAATTTTGTTAACAACATCCCCACCGTCTCACATCAGCACTAGGATCAGCTTCACGCATATCCTAAATCTGAGCAGTTTTTAGTGTAGAATCGAATTTTCGATCATTTCTGTACATATTATCTAAGATATAGTTACTTGTTCCATTAAAAATACCATACACTCTGTTTTACTTCATCGACACGTCTAGTTCTCTCTAAGTTAACAAGCCATGGAATTCCTCCACCAACGCTAGCTTCAAAAATAAACTTAACACCATTCTTCTCAGCTAAAGCAAACAAATTCATCTAAATGCTTCTGCAGCTACAGCTTTGTTCGCTGTAACAACATGTTTTCCATTTTCTGAAAAGATCCTTTAATCAAAATCATACGCAGGATTTAACCTCCTAAGCACTCAACTACTACTGAAATTTCTTCATCATTAATAATCTCATTAATATCTGTAGCAAGATGCATCTTATCACGACTTCTTGCAAAAACACTCTTTACTTCAATTTTATTTAATTCTTCAGTTTTACCGTTAGTAATAATATCATATACCCCACTACCAACAGTTCCATATCCTAAAATTGCAATCTTCATAATTAATTTTCTCCCTAAGTTCATTATTTATTTTCAATTATATAGTTAAAGTTTATCAAGTATTTTATTTATGTCAAATAAATCAATTTGAAAAATTTTCGACAAATTTCAATTTTTGATTATTTCGACTGTTTTTATAACTTATTTTTGTGTAAAATTATAATTATAAAAATTAATTAAGTTCTTTTTGTAAAAACACTTGTATTTTTATAGAGAACATTGTATCTATATACAATGATAAAGCAAGGAGATTTTAAATGATTTACGAAAGTACAAGAGATATTAATAGAAAATTAAATCCAGAGTGAGCTATTCTTCATGTTTAAGTGAAGAAGGTGGACTTTTTCGTTTTAAGAGATTTAGGATTAGATTTAGAAAAATTAATCGGAGAAAAGCTACTATGAAGTAGCTGAAGCCGTACTACGTCTTTTCGTAGACTTTAGCGATGAAGAAATTAAAAAATGTGTAGAAGAAGCATATAGAGATAAATTCTCTCATGAAAACATTACTCCTCTAGTAGAGAATTAAAAGATAGCTATGTTCTTGAATTATTCAACGGACCAACTAGCGCATTTAAAGACGTAGGTCTTTCACTCCTTCCACAACTTACAAAAACGGCACTTACAAAAGTAGAAGACAAAAATGATATTCTTATCTTAACAGCGACTAGTGGAGATACAGGTAAAGCTGCACTAGAAGGTTTTAAAGATGTAGATAGAACAAAAATTATGGTCTTCTATCCCTAACGATGGTGTAAAAGTACAGTACAAAAACACAAATGCAAACTCAAGAAGGTAAGAATACAAAAGTTTAGTGCGATTCATGGAAACTTTGACGATGCTCAAAGTGCGGATTAAAGAGAACTATTCGTTGATGAAGAATTCAAAAAGAATTACTTTCTAAAAACATTAGTTATCAAGTGCAAACTCAATCAATATCGGGCGTCTTATCCTCAAGTAGTTTATTACGTTGTTTCTACTTAGACTTAGTAAATACAAACAAAATTAAATTAAACGATAAAGTAAACTTTGTAGTACCTACTGGTAACTTCGGTAATATTCTAGCTGGTTACTACGCTGAACAAATCGGTTTACCTGTAAATAAACTAATCTGTGCAAGTAATAACAATAATGTACTTTATGATTTCTAACAACTGGTGTTTATGATAAAAACAGAGACTTCTTAAAAACAGTATCACCAAGTATGGACATCTTAATTTCTAGTAACTTAGAACGTCTACTTTACTACATCAGTGGTTGCGATAACGCATATATTGCTAAACTTATGAAAGACCTAAAAAGAAACTGGTCGCTTTGAAGTTACTGGTGAGTATTAGATAAGATAAAAAGACAAGTTCCAAGCTGGATTTGCTGATGATGAACAAACTAAAGAAACTATTAAAGCTATCTATGAAAAAGATAACTATCTGTTAGACACACATACAGCAGTAGCTTACAAAGTTCTTCTTGATAATTTAGATAATGAGCATGCTAGTATTGTATTATCAACAGCATCTCCATCAAATTTACTGAAAAGTGTCTACTTCTCTCTATTCGAAACTCATGGAGAAGATGAGTTTACTCTTATGAACAAACTTCATGAACAAACAAAGTTGTTATCCCTGAGAATTTAAGAGATCTTGACAAAAAAGAAATTAGACATAAAGATGTAATTAATAAGGAAGATATGAAGAAATACATCTTAGAGAAACTAGGTGATTTATAATGGTAAGTGTTCGTGTCACCTGCCACTTCTGAATGTTGGATGTGGATTTGATAGCCTTGGTGTTGCTTTAACACTTTACACTACTTTTGAATTCGAAAAATTAGACAATGGTCTCAGAATTCGTCGGATTTGAAGAACGTTTTCAAATGAAAATAACCTAGTTTATCAAACATTACTACACTAAAAATTAAACAAAGAAATTTCAGGTGTTAGAATATCAATCGATAATGATGTACCGATTAGCCGTGGTTTAGGTAGTAGCTCTACTTGTGTAGTCGCTGGAATATACGGTGCGTACTTACCAATCGATACACCCATTGATAAACAAGAAATCTTTGCAATAGCTAACGAAATCGAAGGACATCCCGATAATGTTTCGCCAGCCATTTTCGGAAGTCTAAGTTCATCTTAGTACTACCGATAGTAAAGAAGCGGTAACTGTAAAATATGAGGTCGATGAGAGATTTAACTTCCTGGCATTAATTCCAAACTTCGAAACTTCTACTGAAGAAGCTAGAAAAGTAATGCCAAAAAGAAATTAAACTTCAAGATGCAATCTACTCATTATCACGTATCGGATGCGTTATTAAAGCATTTGAAACTTATGACTTGGAATCCTTAAAAAGGTTATGGAGACAAAAATCCATGAACCTTATAGAAAAAGAAAATAATACATGAATATCACGAAGTTAGGAAATCTTTAGAAAGATTGATAGTTCAGCATTTTTCATTTCTGGAAGTGGTTCTACACTCTATGAATATTGTTAGTGATACCAATAATATTGAAAATAAAAACTGAACTTGCTAAATTAAAATACACTTGGTACAAAGTAATATACTAAAAGTTGATAAAGAAGGAACAGTAGTTCTAAAATTAATATGTTAACAATTTTTGAACTTCTTCTTTTTATTGCAGAGAGGAAGTTCATTTTGAAATAATTTTTATACAAATAAAGGAGAAATTTATTATGTAAAATCAGTAGTAGCCGTACTAGGGGCAACAGGAATGGTAGGACAACGTCTATTAGTATTATTAGAAAATCACCCATACTTTGACGTAGTTAGAAATTGCAGCGTCACCCTCGTTCTGCTGGTAAAAATATGGAGAACTTATGGAAAGCCGTTGGAAATTAGACCCACTATTCCTGAATACACAAAAGAGCTAGTTGTTGAAGACTTATATAAAATTGACGAAGTTTCTGAAGGAATTGATATGGTATTCTGCGCTATCAACCTTGATAAAGAAGCTTTAATCAAACTTGAAGAAGACTATGCTAAACGTGAAGTAGTTGTTGTTTCTAACAACTCTGCAAATAGAAACAAAGACGATGTACCGATGATTATCCCAGAGTTAACTCTGCTCACCTAGATGTTCTTCCAGCTCAAAGAGAACGTCTTGGAACTAAAAAAGGATTTATCGTTACTAAACCTAACTGTTCAATTCAAAGTTATGTTCCTATCTTTGAAGCAATTAAAGAATACGGTGTTAAAGAAGCATCTATCTGTACTTATCAAGCTATCTCAGGAAGCGGAAAAACTTTCAACGAATGGCCTGAAATGATTGAAAACATCATTCCTTACATCGGAGGAGAAGAAGAGAAAAGTGAAAAAGAACCACTTAAAATCTTCGGTAAAGTAGTTGATGGTAAAATCGTTCCAGATGATTCTATGAAACTATCAGCTCAATGTATTCGTGTGCCAGTTCTTGATGGACACCTTGCTTGTGTATCATTCAATTTAGAAAATGATCCAGGATTAGAAACTTTAGTTGAAAAAATTAAAAATCATGTTCCTGAAATTGCTAAACATGAATTACCACTAGCTCCAACACCATTCATTAAATACTATGAAGAAAACGATCGTCCACAACCGGTTCTAGATCGCGATAACGAAAAAGGTATGCAAATTACTGTAGGTCGTCTTCGTGAAGATAACCTATTTGACTACAAATTCGTAGGACTTTCTCATAATACATTACGTGGAGCAGCTGGTGGGCTGTTTTAACTGCAGAACTAATTAAAAATTAGGCTACTTAGATTAATATTATAAAATAATACTCCAAGAGAAATTCTCTTGGAGTATTATTTTATTAGTCTCTTATTTTTCTATTTCACTATTTCTCTCAACTCTACTTTTTCTATTTTTCTTTTTAAAAGACAATGTGCATGCATCAGCAGTCGCAATTGACTCTAGAGCTGCGACACCATTTAATAGTTTTTCATATTCTTTTGATACTTTTTCTCCATTCAAAATATTATGCAAATACAACATTTCTTTATCTATACAGCTTTGTAACCAAAGAGGGCAACGTACATTAGGATTTCCATAAGCTATTCCTCCGTCCATTCCTCTACCTGTATAAATAGCCGTTCTGTCATCATCTTCTTCTTTTTGATTCATGGATTAAGAAATAACTCTCCTTCTCCTACTACTCTTAAAGTACCTTTAGTATTATATAAATCTAATTTTTATAGCTCCTTTTGTACCTTCTATAAGGACATAGTGTTCACCCCATCTAAAAGCATTTCCATATTCAAGTACTGCGTATCGTTTATTAGAAAATTCCAGATTAACTATTAAGAAATCATCTTCATCACCGAAACTTTTCACCAACATGACATACATTTCCACCTATCATAGTTACCTGTTCTGGTAGACCATCCATAATAAATTGAATACAATCAAGTTCATGAATGTGATGGTATAAGTGTCCTCCAGACTGTGATCGGATTTTTTTCCAAGAAACAGTTTCTTGTTTTTCCTCCCATCCTGTTCTTGCAGCATGACAAAATATTACATCTCCTATTTTTCCCTTGCTTAATCAATTCATTTTGCGTGACGTACTCCATTAAAAAAGTTCATAATATGACCTGCCATAAAAATCACATTATTTTCTCGACAAGTTTCAACCATAACCTTACAATCTTCATAAGATAAAGCGATTGGTTTTTCACAGAATACATGCTTACCATTCTTAGCGGCTAATAATACTGGCTCACGATGTAAATTACTCGGTGTTGCGACGATAACACAATCTACCTCATCTAGACCAACCAACTCTTCCAACGACAAACAATTTTTGTATTAAGCTCTTGAAACTTTCTCTCCATTTTCCGGATCAAAAACTGCAGTCACCTTCGCATCTTTTATTTTTCTAATGAACGAGCTAAATCTGCTCCGAAATAACCTGATCCCAGCTTAATTCCATAATTTGTCATAATAAAATCCTCTTTTCATATTCCTAAACAGTTAAGAAATAATATTCTATACCCTTATATTTATTATACAACTTACTAATACAAATTTAAAGATTTATTTTTCTGTTCATTTTAATATAAATTTAAATCTTTAAATGCAAATCTGATATATTTCATTTACTAACTTAATTTTAAACATAAAAAACCCTAAGGACACCTCCTTAGGGTTTGGTAATATTTAAATTATTTAACGTCTAGAACTTGTCTACCTTTGTACATACCAGTTTTTCTATCAACACGGTGACCCATTACGTGAGTTACCAGTTGTTACATCGATAGTAATTGATGGTGCAGATAGTTTTTGTGAGTTCTTCTTTTTCTTTTAGCTGTTTTTGATGTTCTTCTAAAAGGAACTGCCATAGTTAATTTCCTCAATTATTTTTAAATAATTCTTATTGTTCTTTAAATAGTCCGTTAAGAGCTGCAAACGGTGATTCTTTTCTTTTCTTTAACATCAGTTAAAGACTCTTCAGAAACCAATTCCAGTCATTACCAGAAACCATCTCTAGCTCTTCTTCATCAGAAGTAGTTATTGGAATATTTAAAATTATAAGCTCATTCACTAAAGGTGTTAAATCAATATACATATCCATTAAATTAACGTCGAATACCTCTTCACCTGCAAATACAGACTTATCAACGTATTCTTCTCTCTTCGATTTCAAATGGAACAACAACTTCTTTTAGTGTTTTTCCTGAAATCATTTCGAGATTACCTTTAATTAATAGATCAGCATAGATTTTATCTTGTCCACCTCGAGTTAATTTTCCACTAACAACAACATCTCTAATATCTTTTAAAAGAGCTATCGTAGTGTGCTACTTTAACATTTATATTTTCTTCCAAAAACAAAAAGTATCACTATTATTTTTTGAATAACGAAGATCTTAACCATTTCATTAAATATCACCTCATAAACACATTATTTATTATATATCTTTTAGTTTAAGATGTCAACAAAAAAAGTTGACTCATTTGTTTTAATTCATTATATATTTCAATATATTCGCTAACGACATTATGAATCCTACAAAATCGTTAACTTAGCTGTTAACACCATGTACGGTGCCATTGTTTTTTGTGATTATTCGCACTAAAACCTTTAATTATTTTTATAGCTAAAGGAATAGTAATAAACACCAGTAGATTCCACCACGAAGCATATTTAGTAATTATAAATAAAACATTTAATAAATATACTATGATAAAGCTAATTGCCATTGTTTTTAATCGCATTATTTCTTCCGACTAATATCGCATAAGTTCTTCTTCCTGATTCTTTATCATTATCTAAGTCACGGATATTATTCGCTAATAATATAGCTCTATCATGATAAATAATGGTAGTGAAACGACAATAATATCAGCATTAACAAAGCCAGTTTGGAAATAGAATGATAAAAGCTATTATAATTGTTCCCATGAAAAATCCTGAAAACAACTTCTCCAAACGGAGAATAAGCTATAGGATACTTACCTCCAGTATAAAAATATCCAGCAAGCATACACACTAAACCGACTAATAGTACATAGACACTAGTCATAAATGTTAAAATTAATCCAAAATACAAATGCTAGTGCATACAATACCAAGGCTCCTACCATGACCTCTTTTTGGACTTAAATTCCCTTTTACTATCGAACCAGAAATCCCTTCTGAATCAACCTTATCTAACCCGTGTTTGTAGTCATAATACTCATTAAATAAATTAGTTGCCGCTTGAATTAATAAGCAAGCCAGCAGAAATAATATAAATTTTAAAATTGAAAAATTTACTCTCGTATCCTAATGCATACGTAGCTCCAAATAACACTGGTGCTATCGATGCTGGATAACTATGTGGTCTTGTACACATAAAAATTCTTTTAATTTACTTTTTATTCACAACATCCTCCTAGTTATCTTCTTACCTTGAATATTATATCATATATTCGGATTCGATGTTATTAAAAATCTTCCTCATCTTAGCCGAACTACAAATTATAACGTTTTCACCTTTTGTGTTATAATTAAAGAAGAATATTAATTATACACGGAGGAATTCATTATGAAAAATTGCATGGATCGGAACAGGAGTTATGGGTGAAAGCATGGCTGGGCACCTATTAGATGCTGGTCATGAACTTTTCGTCTACAATAGAACAAAAAGTAAAACTGACAACTTAGTAAAACGTGGTGCTACACTTCTTAATGAGATTAAAGATGCACCCGAATTTGCCGAAGTAATATTCACCATGGTTGGATATCCTAAAGATGTTGAAAATGTTTATCTTGGTGAAAAATGGTTTAATTACAACTGCTAAAAAAGGACAAGTATTTGTAGATATGACTACTTCATCACCTAATCTTGCTGAAAAAATCAATACTAAATTTCTAAAAGTTGGAGCATATGCATTCGATCTTCCAGTTACAGGTGGAGATGTTGGGGCGAGAAATGCTACTCTATCAATCATGGCAGGTGGAGATGAAAAGGTATTCGAAGAAGTTATTCTTCCACTAGTTGAAAAACTAGGAAAAAAGCATTACATATTTCGGTGAAGCTGGTAAAGGTCAATATGCAAAACTTGCTAATCAGATCGCAATTGCTACAACTATGATTTCTGTTGCAGAAAGTTTCAAATTTGCTAAAGAAGTTGGACTAGACTTAGACTCGTTCTTCAAAAACAGTATCATCAGGTTCTGGTGGAAGCTTCTCAATGACTTCATACGGACCACGTATCCTAGGGCGAAGACTTCAAACCAGGATTTTTCATACACCACTTTATTAAAGATATGAAATTAGCATTAGAAGAATGTGAAAAAAATGAATATCAAACTTCCTGGACTTGAAACAGCATATAAAATTTACAACGAATTAGAAGAAAAGTTCGTAATACAAACGGAACTCAAGCAATTTCTAAATGGTATAAACTATAAAAATGAGTTGATCTAGACGATCGACTCATTTTTAATATTTATTTTTCTCCAAGTTTCAACGCTTTTTGAATCTTTCGCATGTCCAACTTCTTGTGTTTTTGCTATCGGTAAAGAAGATGGAACATAACTCTTCACAATCTCAAATATTTCATCTACAGAAAAATTCTTTTTCAATTTTTGTGAAGGTTCCTATTAACAATCCTGAAATTTTATCAAATACTCCTAGTTGTTTTAATTGGGCCAGATGTGTTAGTAGACCTTCTATTGATGTACCTAATCCTTCTATGAAAAGCACCTTGTTTTTCTACTTCTGGAAAAATACTCTGTCCCAGTTAATTTCAAGAAACATCTAATATTTCCCCAATAACTTCTCCTTCAATTTTTTTATCCTTGTAAAAAAATTTCCAGTTAACATCAAATAAGGAGTTTTTGTTCTTCAAAAAGTATTCTCAAAAACTTGTTCGTATTTCTTCATTTTTCAATAATATTTAAAATCTGATATAGATAATTTATATTATCTGTTTTTGCTTACTAAAGCATTTAATACTGTTGTTAAGTCACTATACCCAAAAAAATGGTTTATAGTTTTCTTTTATTACGTCATAATCTAAATATTCCAAGATTTCATTAGCAATATCTCCTCCAGAAATATCAAAAATTGCTTTTAATCTCATTATTTTTATAAAATGACATCAACTCTTCAGCTCTAAATTGTGGACTTGATCCGCGTCCATACTTATCTTTATAGATATATTTAGTAAAGATAGGTACTAAACCCATCTCTACTAAAATATCCTTTAAATTCTCTAGTCGAGCTTTATCTTCAATATTCTTTCCATTAGAACAAACTACTAATGCTATTTTTATCGTTTACTTTTAACATAATTATTTATTAATACTTTCTACATAATATTTAAATTTACTTTGCCCACCTTCATATTTTTATTATTTAGACGTAATACTATATTACCAGCAGGTTTTCCTCTTTCGAAAGTATTCACAAGAGGTATTGTAATTTTATCTCCCTCGATAATCCATTCGTTTTGTGGTGAGAGATCGAGAGTCATAACTCCTCCAATTCCTCCCATTCCTACTACATACATTTTATCTTTTTTTAAAATATACTAATTCTCCAATATTTATACTAGCACTATATTTACTTTCATTCCCTGAAAAACTATCATCTATTTCTTTATATTTATTAGTATACTTCGAAACTTCTTTTTACCTGCTCTTCAGTGTAAGTTTCTTTATATGCAGCATTATATAAATCTACTAATTCTGGTAAACTTCTTGGAACAATACTCGTAACTTGACTTCCTCTTGGTGGAGTTATTTTTACTTTGATCGGCTAAATATCCAAAAACAGACGTCATGTTTAGACCTTTCCCTCCTAATAAAAGCACCCAAGAATTGTTTACCTATCTCTCCAGCTACTGCTTTATCGTGTTCTTTTATTGTTTTAAGTTAAGATTATTCCATTTTAATTTATCATTTCCCATTAATTTTTAGAACCAATTTTATCTAAATCATCTCCTGTTGATGTTAATTTCCCACCATCAACTTTTATAGGAACCGATAATTTTGTTCATATCATTGATCTTACGATCACAAAAATATCCACCTATACGGAAATAAACCTTATCATACTCTTCACTATTATCTATAGCATAATTTACTGTCGGAGCATATTTTTCAAGATATCAACTACTGCTTGTGATAGGTGCAGCTCAGAATTAAGAGCATCGATATCATTTAATGTTGATAGTTTTTCAATAATTATCGTAGTCTCTTTATCCAATTGTTTTCCATCTACACTTCCTAAGTTAGCACTATTATTCGTCGAAGCTCCTTCTTGCATTTCTTCGTATTTAATAATTCCAAACACGCATATTACAGCTGCAACAAAAATTGCAACAAAACCTAATATATATTTTTATTCCTTTATTCATTCTTTTTGTATTTCCTTATCTTTTTCTCTATAAATTAAAATATACATAGTAAAAGACAGGACTTAATCCTATCTTCTACTTTTTATAATATTTTTTGTAACCTAATTACTCACACTTTCTACATAATATTTGAGATCTACTTTTGTCCACCTTCATATTTTTATTATTTAAGCGAAGAACCATTTGACCTTTTTGTTTTCCACCATTAAAGTTGTCAATTAAAGGTACGATAACTTTATCTCCTTCAATTGTATACTTATCTGGTGTAGCTGGAGAAAATTGGATTTAATCCACCTATACCACCAAATGCTCCAAGGTACATCTTATCTTTCTTGAAATAAATAACTTCATTCCATTTAATACTCTTATTATATTTAGACTCATTTCCTTTATAACTATCATCCACTTCTTTATAAGTAGCGTGCTGTATTCCAGTTACCCTTTTATAGATTTTGTTCAGCACTAAATGTTTCTGCAAAAGCAGTATTATAAATATCAGTAATTTCTCCAAGTGACATAGGTACAACATTTGTACCGGGTTGAGCATCTTTTGCGTGTCTACTAGGGTCTGATAAATATCCAAATAATCCTACCATACTATCTATGCTTCCCACCTAATTGTACTCCATTATATTTTGTAGCAATTGCAAAAGCAGCATCTTTGTCATGATCTTTGTTATTTACGTTTATGTTATTCCATTTTAGTTTATCATTACCATTAACTTTAGTACCAATCTTGTCTAAATCATCTCCTGTTGATGTCAATTTCCCACCATCAACTTTATAAGAACCGATAATTTTATTTACATCGTTAACTTTGTGATCGAGCATAATATCCACCTAAACGGAAGTAGATTTTTATCATATCCTTCACTATTATCTACTGCATAGCTAACAGTTGGACATATTTTTCAAGATATTAATTACAGCTTGTGATAAATGTAATTCAGAATTAAGAGCATCGATATCATTTAATGTTGATAGTTTTTCAATAATTATCGTAGTCTCTTTATCTAATTGTTTTCCATCTACACTTCCTAAGTTAGCACTATTATTCGTTGTACTTCCTTCTTGCATTTCTTCATATTTGATAATCCCAAATACGATATTACAGCCGCAACAAAAATTGCAACAAAAACCTAATATATATTTTTATTCCTTTATTCATACGTTCTTCTCTTTCTATAATTGTTTCTTTAATTATCTTCTCTATCAAACGTAGGAACGTAGAAATGTCTTCCCTCAAGACCAAATAATTTATCACTAAATGTTCCAGGCTCTACATTCGCTAAGTTTTTTTCTCAAACATCATCATTCTGGCATCTATATTATCGATAAAATGAATAATCTCCGCCTCTTTAATCATAGGTAGTTTTGGTGAACCAAATTCATACTTACCGTGATGCGCAAGAATCATATGTCTAAGTAAAATAATCTCTTCAGATTCAATCCCTAATTTTTCAGCCATTCGAGCTACTTCATCACTCATAATAACAATATGCCCTAATAGCTCACCTTCTAATGTATAAGAAGTTCCTACAGGTCCACTAAGTTCTACAGTTTTTCCCCAAATCATGCAAGATGATTCCGCTATATAATAAATCCTTATTTAGTGATGGATAAATAGCTACTAAAAGCTTTCGCTATTTTTAACATCGTTGTAGTATGATAAATTAGACCTGAATAAAAATCATGATGCATTGATTTAGCTGCAGGATAACTAATAAATTGTTTTTATATTTATTTAACAATTCAATAGTTACATTTCTTAAATTATCATTTCCTATTTCTTTCAAGAAATAATTTAATTCATTTATCATTACATCTTTTGGTACTGGTGCTGTTTGAATATAATCTTGTATATCGATGTTGTCATTTTTCTGTAGCCATTCGATAGTTTTTAATTTTTCAACTGTAGTTTTTCCACGATAATCTAAAAATCGTTCCTTCTACATAAATCATCTTACCAGCTTTTTAAGTTTTCACTATCTTCGTCTTTAACTTCCCAAATTTTTCCCATCAATGCTGCCAGTTTTATCTTTTCAGATACAATGTTAAATATGGTTTCCCACTCGTTTGCAATTCCACGAATTACATTATCTAATAATAAAAACATACTAATTTCTTGATCAGTCTTAAACTCGCTTATGAACATTTCCTCACTCCTTCTTTTGTATATTTTATATCCATCTTATATTTTACTTTTGTATTACAAAAATTCAAATAAATATAGTATAATACTTGATAAAATAGAAAAAGCCCAGAAATCTCTGAGCTTTTCGTCTTATTAGTCAAATAGATCTTTTGCTTTTTCTACTTACCTTGTCCAGGAAGCTTTCATCTTCTTCGACTTTTTCATTATTTAATTTAGTAAGTTCTAGGTATAATTCACGTTCTTTTGTTGATAAGTTTTTAGGAATTTCAATAGATACCACGATATAGTGATCTCCTTGACCATATCCCATAACACTTTTAACCCCTTTACCTGCAAGACGGAATTTACGTCCGTGTTGTGTTCCTGCTGGAACATTTAGTTCAATTTCACCTGTTAATGTACGAACATCAACTTTTGTTCCTAAAGCAGCCTGTGCTGGAGAAAGTTTTAATTCAGTGTATATGTCATCATCTTCTCTATGGAAGTATGAATCCTCAGCAACGATTACTTCTATGAATAAATCACCTGCTGGACCTCCATTTTCTCCTGCTCCACCTTTACCACGAAGACGAACACGTTGTCCTGAGCTAATTCCTTCTGGAATTTCTACTTCATATTCTACCTCACGGTTATTGTATCCTTTACCGAAACAGTGAGGACATTTATCTTTAATGATTTTTCCGCGTCCTTGACATTCAGAACATGTACGTTGACTTTGCATACGTCCGAATGGAGTATCTTGAATTACCGCTTCTTGTCCACTACCATTACATCTGTGACATGTGTTTACAGATGAAGAATCTTTAGCTCCACTTCCGTGACAGTGATCACATTCTACATCTTTACGGATTTTAATAGTTTTTTTCGTACCGAATACAGCATCTTCAAAACTTATGCGAATGCGGTGTAATAAGTCTTCTCCTTGACGTGGGGCATTCGGATTACGACGTGATCCTCCTCCACCGAAGAAACTTGAGAAAATATCTCCAAGGTCATCAAAACCACCTGAGAATCCAGAGAAACCTCCACCGAAGCCACCAAATCCTCCTTGACCGGCTCCACCTTCAAATGCTGCGTGACCAAATTGATCATATTGAGCTTTTTTAGTATCGTCACTCAGTACTTCATACGCTTCTGAAATTTCTTTGAACTTATCTTCAGCGCCTGGCTCTTTGTTGATATCTGGGTGATATTGTTTTGATAATTTACGATATGCTTTTTTAATTTCAGCTGCACTTGCGCTTTTACTTACGCCAAGTACCTCATAATAATCTCTTTTAGCCATCTTAATCTCTCCTATAATTATTTAACAAAGGGCTAGCGCTTAACGCTACCAGCCCTTCGACTATTTATTTAATTATTTTTTTCTCAGTGAAATCTGCATCGATTGTGTCATCATCATTATTAGATGAAGTTGCTCCTGCATCTGCACCTTGTGCTCCTGCTGCAGCATTTGCTTGTTCATAAAGTTTCATAGTCATTTCTTGAACTGCTTTTGTTTAATTCATCTTTTGCAGCTTTAATTTCTTCTAAGTTATTGTTTTTTAATAGCTTCTTTTTAATGTATCATTTTTAGCTTTAATATTATCTAATAAGCTTTGATCCACTTTTATCTTTAGCTTCTTCTAATGCTTTATCTGCTTGGAATGAAAGTTGGTCAGCTTCATTACGTACATCAGCTTCTTCTTTACGTTTAGCATCTGCATCAGCATTAGCTTCTGCTTCTTTAACCATTCTATCGATATCAGCATCAGTTAATGAACTGCTTGATTCAATAGTAATTTTTTGTTGTTTTTGAGTTCCAAGATCTTTAGCTGTAACATTTACAATACCGTTTTTGTCGATATCAAATGTAACTTCAATTTGAGGTACTCCACGTGGTGCTGGTGGTATATCTGAAAGTTGGAATCTTCCAAGAGTTTTGTTATCAGATGCCATTGGGCGTTCACCTTGTAATACGTGGATGTCTACTGCTGGTTGGTTATCTGCAGCTGTAGAGAATACTTGTGATTTAGAAGTTGGGATTGTAGTATTTCTTGGAATTAATACTGTCATAACTGATCCCATTGTTTCAATACCTAATGATAATGGAGTTACGTCTAGTAATACAACGTCTTTAACGTCACCTGTAATTACTCCACCTTGGATAGCAGCACCCATAGCTACTACTTCGTCAGGGTTTACTCCTTTATGAGGCTCTTTACCCATTTCTTTTTTAACAGCTTCTTGTACTGCTGGGATACGTGTAGATCCACCAACTAAAATTACTCGATCGATTTCACTTGGGTTTAATCCAGCATCTTTAAGAGCTTGACGAGTTGGGATTAATGTTCTTTCTACTAAGCTGTGAGTAAGTTCATCAAATTTAGCACGAGTTAATGTGTTTTCTAAGTGAACTGGTCCGTTAGCTCCAGCTGAGATGAATGGTAATGAAATTTGAGTTGAAGTTACACCAGATAAGTCTTTTTTAGCTTTTTCTGCTGCATCTTTAAGACGTTGCATTGCCATTTTTATCTTGTGATAAGTCGATAGCTTGTTCTTTTTTTGAATTCTTCTACAAGGTAGTCGATAATAGCTTGGTCAAAGTCATCTCCACCTAGTAAGTTATCTCCTGATGTAGCTAATACTGAATACTCCATCTCCTAATTCTAAGATAGATACGTCGAAAGTACCACCACCTAAGTCGAATACTAATACTTTTTGATCACATCTGTTTTTCTAATCCATATGCTAATGCTGCTGCAGTAGGTTCGTTAATAATACGTTCTACTTCTAATCCAGCGATTTTACCAGCATCTTTAGTTGCTTGACGTTGTGCGTCATTGAAGTAAGCTGGTACTGTAATAACAGCTTTAGTTACTTTTTCACCTAGGTAAGCTTCAGCAGTTGCTTTTAAGTTTTGTAAAATCATTGCTGAGATTTCTTGTGGTGAGTATTTTTTACCATTTACATCTACTTTATAATCTGTACCCATGTGACGTTTGATAGAAATTACTGTGTTAGGGTTAGTGATTGCTTGACGTTTTGCTACTTCCCCTACTGGATTTCATCACCTTTGAATGCTACTACAGAAGGTGTAGTTCTGTTACCTTCTGGGTTAGGGATTACTTTAGCTTCCCCACCTTCTAATACTGATACACATGAGTTAGTTGTTCCTAAGTCGATACCTATAATTTTTGACATATTCTTGTCCTCCTTAAATTTATAATAACTATATTTTCAAATTTATTCGTTAAAATGATTATTTCACTCTAACAAAGTCTTATATTACTTTTTTTATATTCACTAGTGGCTACATACCAATCATTTCGTTGCTACGCTCCTCATTCTTGGTGTAGCTGTGCGATTCTTACTCTAACTTTTTCTTCACCTTCTAGGTTTGAAAAACTAAAGGCTCAGTCGATACTTGCAAAATCATTTCGTCTCTGCATTCCTTATTCTTTGAGTATCTTTGAGAAGCTTCCTCGTAACCATCTCTTCGTATTTACAATACTTGAAATGCTAACGATGTAGCCTTTAAGAATTAACTTTCACCATTGCTGGTCTGATTACTCTATCTTTTTAGTTTGTAACCTTTTGGAATGTATCTAAGATTACTCCGCTTTCTTTGTCGCTTTCTTCTCCTTGCATTACTGCGTGGTGGAAGTTTGGATCGAACTGAGCATTTTCAGTTTCTACTAGTTCAACACCTTCTGATTTAAGCGCTGCTTGTAATCCTTCGTATACCATTTGTACACCTTTTAGAACTGTTTGTACTTCTTCATTAGTTGACTCAACTATGTAAAGCACGTTCTAAGTTATCCAAACTTGGTAAGATTTCTGTAATCACTTTTTGACTCTTATAAGCATTTATAGTGTCAATTTCTTGATTTTACGTCGTTTAAAGTTTTTCAAATTCTGCGTAAAGACGTAAGTATTTATCTTCTGATGCTTTTACTTCTTCTTGCAGTTTTTCAATTTGTTCTTGTAATAACTCTTCTGTAGTTTTTTCAACTACTTCTTCCAGAGTCTGTAGTTTCTTCAGTTTCAACAGTTTCTTCTGTTGTTACTTCTTCTTGTAGAGTTTCTTTTTGTTCTTCAGTAGCCATCTCTACCTCTAATTATTTTAAATTATTATTTAAATTATCACGAACACAAGCTATAAGTGTCATGATTTTTGAATAGTCCATTCTCTTTGGCCCAAACACGGCTATTACACCTTGACCTTTAGATGTGTTATAACTACTAGACACTAATGAAAGATCATCTATATTCCCAAGCTTAAGCTCAGTTCCTATTTTAATAGATGGTTTGTCTGTTACTTCATTATTATCTAGAAGCTCGACTATCTTATCATCTTCTAAGAGCGATACTACTTCTTTTAATTTTTTTCTACATTGTCTATATCGGGTTGTTTAAGTAAATTGTACTTACCCCTAATGCTATAGTCTTTTTAATTTTATTTTTGCAACAATCTATTTAAAGCCACCACTATCATATCGTAGTTGTTAACTTTATTCTTTAGATATTTTTCTAACTCACCGTGAATCATTACGTGAGCTGTTGCCATATCCACATCATAGAAGTAACTTTGAAGAAGTTTATTAATCTCCGCTATATCTTCTGCAGTGAAATCCGCATCAAGTTTATAGTTTTGTTGGAATACCTCCCCTATATTTGTTACTAATATAACGAGAATACTACGACTACTTAGAAGAATAACCTCTATTTTTATTAATGCGCCTATCCGTTTTTTTGTCGGGGCTAGTATCACCGCCGTACAATCAGTTAAAATCCGATAGTACTATTGCATTTTTCTAGATAATTATTTTCTGAAACTATATCACCACCAGAAAGTTGTCTAAGTTTTTCATTCTCACTATTCGATAGTTCATAATCTTTTTATGTAATCTACATAATAGCGATAACCTTTTTCTGAAGGTACTCGACCTGATGAAATATGAGTCTTTTAATCAATCCTTCTTTTTCTAATTTACTCATATCATTTTCTTATCGTTGCCGAACTGAAATCAATATTTTGAGCAATTTGCTTAGAACCTACAGGCTGATTAGTCGTAATAAAATTTTTCGACTATAGATTGAAGAATGAGTACTTGTCTCATCTATTAACATCGTCATCACCTATTCTCCAATTTTGTGTTTTAGCACTCTAAGTATCTGACTGCTAATCACATATATAATAATACCATTAAGGTCAAAATAAGTCAATAGCTTTTTTTAAAAATTTTTGACTTTTTTTGACCTTTTCTGTTTTCCATGTAAGACAAACCTTGTAATACCAAGTTTTTAAATGCGTCTTAGAAAGTATATATTGAAACAAATAATAATAATAATAAAACCCTTCAAAAATTTTTCATCACTTATGATATAATAAAGATTAATCAATAGAAAAGGAGTTTTTATAATGAAGAAAATAATTAAAATAATTACACCATTACTTGCAGCACTTTTTCTTACTTACAGCATGCGCAGGTGAAAAAAACAAAAGTATTTACTACAAAATATGGAAGTAATCAAGAAAATGAAACAACATTAACTTATAAAGGAGATGTTGTTAATAGATTAAAAACTATTTCTAATATCACCGATCTAGGAACTGATGAAGAAGCAGCCTACAATAGTATAAAAACATCTATCGACCAAGAGAATAAAGATATCGATGGACTTTCTTACACTATTGAAAAGAAAGATGGAAAAGTAGTTATTACTTGGGATTTAGATTTTACTAAAATAAACTTCGAAAAAGATAAGGATCGCTTGCATTTCAAAAAAATCTTCTTTAGATGAAGAAAAGAAAGTTAAGCTACATAGAAGAAAACCTTAAGAAAAATGGTGCTGTAGAGAAAAATAATATTTTATAAATATAGTGTTTATCAGCTGGAACTTTTTAATCTTGCTGATAAACACTTTTTTTCTTATGAATACACTGGATTTTATCCTCACCTTCCTTGTATCTTCAGTAAAAATTCTTGTATAATAAGTAAACGAAAGAAGTTAATAGAGGTAAAAATTTTGGAACTTATTGAACTTAGAAAAGAACTCGAAGAAATTAACAAAAATAACGGAATTTAAAACTTCATTAAAAATAGAAGATAAAACTGAACGAGTTGCTGAAATTGAAAATATGATGCTAGAATCTGATTTTTTGGAATGATAGCGAAGCAGCCAGTCTATTAGTTACCGAATCAAAAAGTATAAAAAGAACTTGATGAATTTAGTGAAATGATAGACTATTTAGAGCACTCTGAAGAGATAGTTGAATTTCTAAAAGATGAAGATGATGAAGAAATTTATCAAGATTTACTACAAACAGTAGTCAATCTTAAAGATAGTGTTGAAGATTTTAGCTTTAGATTATTATTCTCAGAAGAATATGATAACAACACTGCTATACTAGAAATACATGCCGGGGCTGGTGGAACTGATGCTACAGACTGGTCAGAATTAATGTTACGTATGTATGAAAGATTCTTCACAAAACAAGGATTAAAAATATAGTTACTTAAACTATCAATCTGGTGATATCACTGGAGTTAAATCAGCAACTATAAAAATTGAAGGTGACTTTGCATATGGATTATTAAAAGGAGAAAAAGGTGTTCACCGAGTTGTTCGTATCTCACCTTTTGATCCATCTGGTAAAAGACATACATCTTTTTGCTTCAATCGATGTAATTCCAGAATTTAATGATGATGAAATTAATATCGAAATTAATAATGAAGATTTAAAAATAGACACTTACAGAGCTCAAGGTGCTGGTGGGCAGCATATTAACACTACTGATTCAGCAGTTCGTATTACCCACCTTCCTACTGGTATCATCGTTCAATCACAAGCAGAACGAAGCCAAATTAAAAATAAAGATGCTGCGATAAAAAAATTTAAAATCAAAACTTTATCAACTTGAAATAGAAGAAAAAAGAAAAAGAATTAGCAGCAATTCGTGGTGAACAAAAAGGATATTGGATGGGGATACAAATTCGTTCTTATGTATTTACTCCATATACAATGGTAAAAGATCACAGAACAAACTATGAAGTATCTACAGTAGATAAAGTAATGGATGGCGAGATAATAGATTTTATCGATGCTTATCTACATTACAATATGAAAGAAAAAAAGAAGTATTATAGAAAAATGGACCTACCGGTGTGTACCGATAGGTCTATTATTTTTATTTTTTTCTCATCAAATCTTTCTTCTATAAGTTTTTCTTCTGTTTTTTCAAACTTACTTTTTATCTCCAGAACTTGTCCATGGAAGACCTTTTAATTCATTAATATCAGCTACAGAATAATCAACCGTTACAGTTTCTATGGCAACATTATCTTGATAATCAACCTTGTCTTCTAAACCTTTTATACCTTTGAACTTTTGTCCTAATTTCTCCGCTTGCTTTTTAAAAAGCTTCTTTAGTTAGTCCTAATTCAGAATAAGTAATAATATTTTTTTGGCTGTTTGTCTTGTTACAACATCACCTTTATAATAAAGTGTAATTTCCATTTGTACACCAGGTTGTTTCTTAACATAAACCTTACTACCTTCTTTTTCAGCACATCCGACTAAAAAAATACTAATAAAAAAACTGATATAATTTGTAATATCTTTTTCATTTTATAAACTCTCCTATCCTTTTAGATAACAATATTATACCATAGTTTGAAAACAATACAAACATTATTAGAAAAAGCGATACAAATTTGTATCGCTCTTTATTATTATAATTTTTCGTATTCGGCAGGTACATCAAATGGATTTTCTTTATTAATACGATCGTAAAAACATAATTCCCATTTGCAGTATCAATTTCGTGTTGGAAACAAATTGCTGGTAAATCTGTTAAAGTTAAAGTAACTTTTTCATCGTTTTCATTATAACCAACTACTTTAATTTTTGAATAACGAGGAACATATCCTTTAATTTCTTTATCTACTGATAAACATCCTTCTCCACCAGCTAAGTAACATTTTGCAACTGAGTTTGAGATGATTTTTGGATTATATAATGCATAAGAAACTGTATTTTCTGGGAACTCTTCGTCTGGAATGTGCACTGCGATCATTCTTTTTTTGAAACATTAATTTGCGGTGCCGCTAATCCTATCCCTGGTTTTAATCCCTAATTTTTCTGCTTTCTCATCATCTTGAGATGCAATTACATATTCTAATAATCCACGTAAAATAGCTTTATCTTCGTCTGAAATCGGACTTTTTACTTCTTCAGCACGTGCTCTAAGTGTTGCATGTGGATCAATAATTATATCTTTAGTTGTAATCAAATTTTTTCTCCTTTATTTCTAATTATTTCTCTCGGTCTTTCATCCTTATTTTTATTATTTCATAAATATCTCAGAATGTCAAAGTTTTCCTACCCGACAGTTTTTTAGAATTCTATTTTACAAAACATATTAGTGTAATTTTCAATCTTTGTTTTTAGAATTTTCTGAATTTTACTTTTTGTGTTTTCTATATTTCATGATATCATAGTAGTATTGATAATTTATAAATAAGATTTTTAGGAGGGTGTATTATGACTTTTGAAAATTACCAATATACTAGACCAGATACTGATCAAATAAAAACAATTAGAAACATTAATAGAAAAGTTAAATTCGGCAAATAGCGTTGAAGAAACTTTAGAAATTTTTAACGAATACAACAAACTTCGTAATAGCGTTGAAAACATTAGCTCAATTAGTAGAAATTCGTGCAACAATCGATACTACTGATAAGTTTTTACGAAGCTGAAAGAGATTTTTGGGATGACTTCAATCCTGAATTAACTTCTCTTCTTAGCAAATTCGACAAAGCAATATTCGATTCTAAATTCAAAGAAGAACTTAAAAAAAGAAATTGGGGAACACTACTTTTAACCTAATTGAATCTTCTCTTAAAGTATTTAGCGATGAAATTATCGAAGACTTAAAAGAAGAAAATAAACTGACTTCTGAATATACTAAAGCTTACTTCAAGTGCTAAAAATTCCGTTCGATGGTGGAATTCACAACTAAGTGGTATGGCTAAGTATACTCAAGATGCCAACCGTAAGACTCGTCTATTAGCAAGTCAGGCTGTCGCAAAATTCTTCAAAGAAAATTTAGAACAATACGATAGCATTTATGACCGTATGATCAAAGTTCGAACTCGTATCGCGAAAAAAACTTGGTTTTGATAACTTCGTAGAAGTTGCTTACCTTCGTCTACGTAGAACTGACTACAATGCAAAGACGTAGCAAACTACAGAAAACAAATTTTTTCGAAGAAATCGTTCCTGTAGTTGAAGAACTTAAAAAAAGCACAAGCTAATCGTCTAGGACTTGAAAAACTTTCATTCCATGATGAAGGTGTAACATTCAAATCTGGTAACCCCTACTCCAAAAGCGCGATCGTCCTACACTTGTTGATTATGCTAAAAACAATGTATAAAGAATTATCACCAGAAACTGATGAATTCTTTTACATTTATGACTGAAAAATAATCTATTAGACTTAGATACAAAACCAGGAAAAGCTGGTGGTGGTTACTGTACATTTATTCCAGATTACAAAGCACCATTTATCTTCGCTAACTTCAACCAAACTCCGCATGATGTTACAGTTTTAACTCATGAAGCTGGTCATGCTTTCCAAGTTTTCCAAAGTAGGAATCATATGCCAGATTACGTTTTGGCCAACATTTTGAAGCTTGTGAAATTCACTCAATGAGTATGGAATTTTTAACATGGCCATGGATGAACCTATTCTTCAAAGAAGATACTGATAAGTTCAAGTACTACCACATGACTACAGCTATTAAATTCTTACCTTATGGTGTTACTGTCGATGAGTTCCAACATGAAGTATACGAAAATCCAGAACTAACACCACAAGAGCGTCGTATGAAATGGTTAGAAGTAGAAAATACCTACCATCACGTTACTACGAAGAAATTCCAGAACTTGATGAAGGATTATTCTTCTATAGACAAGGACACTTATTCAGCGTACCATTCTACTATATCGATTATACTTTAGCTCAAGTTTGTGCCTTCCAATTCTGGAAAAAAGCTAACGAAAATAGAGAAAAAGCATGGGAAGAATACCTACACCTATGTAAACAAGGTGGAACTAAACCATTCTTAGAATTAGTTAAAGAAGCAAATCTAGAAAAATCCATTCAAAGATGGAACTATTTCTAATATTGTACCAGAGCTTAGAAAAGTACATTGACTCTGTAGATGCTTCAGAATTTTTAAAACTTCTTTATAAAGGCGAGTTAACCTCGCCTTTTAAATATATAAAATATAGAATTTTTATATTCAAAAAAATTAGGAGGACAAAATATGAAAGAAAAAGATAGCGGCATTTTTTTGATATTGATGGAACTCTATATAGAGATTCTTTAATGACAGAACATTTTAAAAAAATTAATTAAATACGAAGTTGTAGATGAAAGATATTGGATAAATGGCGTAAAAGATACATACATCAACTGGGATAAACGTTTTGAAGATTATGATAACTATCTATTCGGGGTATCTGAAGCTTATGTTCAAGCAATAACAGGTCTTCATAAAAATATATTGATTTCGCAACTGAACAAGTAATGAAACTTAAAGCGATCGTGTTTATAAATTTACTAGAAATATTATTGAAAAACATATGGACACCTTATTATTTTTTTATCTCAGGTAGTCCAGACTATCTTGTTGAAGCAATGGGTAAAAACATCATGCATTTCTTGCAATTGGTAGTAAATATATCATGGAAAATGATAAATTTACAGGTGAAGTAATTCCAATGTGGGATGCCGATAGTAAAAATAAAACGATTGACAAGTTAGTTGAAGAATATAATATCGATCTTTCTGAATCATTCGCATATGGTGATACAAATGGTGATTACAACATGCTAAGACGTGTCGGCAATCCTGTTGCAATGAATCCAAGTCGTGAACTTCTTAGTAAAATCAAAGAAAATAAAGAGCTAGCTGAAAAGCTACTATTTTAATCGAAAGAAAAAGATGTTATTTATAAAACACGAGCAACTATTGACATTGTTGAAATATAAAAAAAGACTCAAGGCAATTGACATTATGTCATGCCTTGAGTTTTTCTCAGTATTAGCTTATGTATTATATAAAAATTCAAAAGCCTTTCTTCGCTGTTAAGATTAACTCCAGAAACTAATCTATTACCAACTTTTCTATAAAGTTGAGCTTGAGTAGTGAAGGTAAGTTTACTTCCATCTTCCTTAATAATTTTGAAACTCTTACCATTGATAGACCATTCAATTGACACTCCATCATATTTTTTAGAAGATACCCTTTATATCTATTAACAAGATCAGAACTCATTTTTCTTGCGCCTTCTTCATCCATTGCTCCACCCTAATCCTTGAGCATCAGCGGGTAACGAATTGCTATCATTTAATAACGCAGGGTTCGGTCCACCCTAATTCGACATCAGATCTTTTGTTCTTACGCTCAAACTCTCTTGCTTTTTCTGCAAGTTCCTTAGTCTTTTGTGCAGCTTCCTGAGCTTTTATCATAAAAGCTTATTACCCACATCACTTAACAATTGTTTTTAAACTATTATTATTAAACTTGTATTTTTTTCTAAAATTTGAGATAAATCTTTACTAAAATTAACATCTGTCTTAATATTTTTTTATCTCTTCTTCAGCTCTCTTATAATTTTCAATATCAGCATTTAACCAGTTAATAGCAGCTGAAAAATTTGAATTTGTATCAAGTTTTTGGCTTTATCTAGACTATCTCTTGCTTCATCAATTTTTTTATCATTTAAGCTAATAGACGTATTTCTAACCTCCTTTGCAACTTTTTATATCAGTTTTTGATAGTAGGAATAACCTTCTGCGCAACATCAGTAGTTAGAGTCTCCAATCCTTTCGCTCCAGCTTCAAAATCATGACTAATATTTATCATATCAACATATTTTTTGATACTCTTCTTTTACATTCTCATCTTTCCCACCACCAAACATAAAATAATACGCTATAGCACAAACAATAAGTGCAACTATAATACTCGAAAATATAGCAATACTTTTTTTCATATATATTCTCCTGTTATCTAAAATCTTTCCACTCTTCGCGGACTATAAAATTATTATCTCATAGAAAATCATATTTTACTAGAAATAATTTAACATACAATATTTTTTTATAAGTTTGATATTAACTTGTATTGCTCTGGATATGCAGAAAATTTTTAATCCATGTATTCTTCCCTTATTAAAATATTTAATAATACATTCTTTTTTTATTATGATTATAATCTAGCCCCCACAATATTCTTGTAGTATATCTTATAACCCGAAAACTTATAAAACCTTTTTAATAGAAAAGATTTTTTTAAGTACTTTTTCCCTAAAATATATATCACAATCATAACTAAATGAAATTCTATAATCTAAACGTTCTAAAACCGATAAGTCCTTTCCACTTAGTAGTTTATTTAACCAATTTCTTATTTTAGAAATATTAGAATTATACTTTTTAGATAATAATCAAAATCCGCTGTTAAAAGTATCCTCTCTACATTAGTTAAAGTATTAAAATTAATTGTATCCATATAAAAACCTCCTTAATATACTTAGTATATTAAAGAGGTTGGACAGAATATGGGAAAGTTAATAAGAAAAATTATTTTAAATTTAGATTAATCTTTTACAATATTCTCTACTTCTATTTTTTTCATTTATCTTCTTAGATGTCACCCTTAATTGGTTAACTAATGCCCCTAAATATAATCTCTGATCATTATTCATCTCATCATAATTTTTGGATATGTATCTTGAGCTAAAAGATAATTTTGATTTTAAAAATATCTCTATCTTTTTGCAGTCCACTACCTACTCTATCTATTTCAGCTGATATTAATTTCAATTTTACTATTTCTTTTTCTTATATTCGTCACTTCTTCATTATATTTTTCTACAGCTTGTTTTATTCTTTCCATTTATTGATAAACCGCTAAAAATTAACCCGGTACCTCCTATAGCCCATCCTATAGGTCCTGCAAGTGCTAAAAAGTGCCGTTCCAGCTGCAGTTCCACCGCCGCCGGCAAACCAATGCACCCCCACCCTAACCAAGCAAGTGCTGCATTAGTAGCTGCTGCTCCTGACAAACTTGAAATAGCCACTCCTGTCGAGGCAGTTCCAAATGTAGGGTTGCAACTGCCATAGCTGCACTAGGTGCAAAACCTACTACTGTTGTTCCTGCAGCAACCCCTGCTGCCGCAGTTTTTACTCCAGAAGTAACTGCACTAAATTCTATTTTTCTAATTCTTTTTTATTATATCTATTTCTTTTCAAAAGTACTAATTTCTAATTTGGCTGAATTTAATTCTATTATCATTTTTTCTGGTGTATTTTTAACATATTAAGACATGTTTCAACATTTTTTTAGTACATAATAAGTTCTTTCTTTTTTTCATAATGTAACCAATCTATTTTTTTATTTAAATTTATGACATTTTCATCATAACTTCTTACTTCCTTTTTCAAATTTTATTTTTTTGCCTATCTCCAAATCTAACATTGTATTATACTCCTTTTCATTTTTAATATTATTTTTCAAAAATAAATGTTAATCTCTTCTAAATTTTTTTAATATCTGATTTTTCTTTTTAAATCATTTTTCTTGCATACTCTACACTAATATTCAATGTCTCATTTGCTGTTAAAGACATATCTAAAAGTAACATTTGTAATTCATTTTTCTTTTTATAATTATCTTTAATTTGATACAGCCACTTTGTATATACTTCTTCTATCTTTTCTATTGCTTCATTATAATTTTTCTAACGTCTCTATCGATACCATTGCATACACAATTGTTGTTTTTTTATTGATTGAACAATTTTTTGAATATTACACCAATATTTAACGCCGTATATAACATAACTATCGATATACTACCTACAATAAAAAAATTTCTATAACTGATTTTTACTGATTCTTTAATACTCTCTGAAGTATACTCAAGAATTGTTTCATTATAACTTCTGATACAACAACTCCTATTGAAGTTCCTACTATCGTTGTAAATATTTTTAATGCTTGTTTATATCTTTCTTCTTTAGGTATACTTGTTGTCATCAAAATTTTTGTTGCTCTTACTAATCCATGTAATATGTCATTCAATAATTTTGCAAACTTTTTGGTAGTAGTGGTTATCATATTAATAAGTGTATTCAGAATTGCAGATATAAATCCTGAAACTCCACCCGAAATAAAAATTTTTCTCCTACCTGTTTTTATTATTTCACTTAGCCGATTTTTTTAATATTATTTATTCTCTCTATAACCTTATTTTTCAGATCATTTATACAAGCATTTAAAGAATTATAAGCTTTTCCATGATTTTTATAACCTCACCCAATGATAGTATAAATACATCAGAAACTTCATATATTAATATTCCTGTTGCCTGCTTTATTGCTTGAGTTTTCGCTTGTTTGGAGCTATTTTTTTAATAACTCCTTCTTAAACGCTTTACTCTTATAATATTCTAGCGCTGCACTTTTATTTAAATCTTTTTCTGCTTTTTAACATAATTTCTTTTATTATGCAATTTTTTTCTTTTCAATTTCCTCATCAATTTTATTTATCTTTTTTCACTTTTCTCCTCGTTCAATCGCTTTTTTTCTTTTTATCTTCTAATTTTTTTCTATTTTTGTCGTCTGCCCATTTTTACATATTCACTTACTGATTTTTGTTTTTGCTCTATTTATCCTATAATCTGTAGCAATCAAATTGTCATCAGAATTCGCTCTATCAGCTATTTTTTGAGTAATCTCTTCTTGAGTTTTTATGCTTACCTCCCGCAGCTAAAAACTTCACTAGTTGAATAATGCATACTATAGCTAGAATTAATATGCTCTACATCAAATTTATCCTTCAGTTTTTTTGACCACTATATCCATCAATTAATTCTCCTCTTTCTTGCCTTTTTTAAAAATTTTTTTCTTTTTCATTATAGCTAGCATTATTACTATGGTATTTTTCTCCCTCATACTTTTCTCTATTTTTTTCATAATATTTTTGTAACTTAGTTGAAACTGGAGATTCATAATTAGAGTTATTTTTCTCAAATCACTTTCTTTATCAAATACCCTAGCATTATGTAGTGTATCAACTCCACCACCTCGTTCAAAAGCATCAAAATACCAACTAAGACCAAATTGAGTAATTAAATTTGTTTTTAATTTCTTTTTTAAAGAAGATAATAACTCTTCCTTATTAAATTCTGAATGTATTTTTTCATTTCTTAACACTTCTTGTAATTCAATATCATTAAAAAGTAGTTCTTTTGGCATATATATTCACCTCAATAAATTCTATAACACAAAAATATTTTTAAAAATATTTTTATCATTTTCAATACTTCTCCGTTAAAAAAATAATTTCATATTTTACCTTTGGATTCAATACTCGTTTTATCGATTCTACTCATTAAAATTCTAACTAATTTATTCATCTCTATACCTCCCTCTCTTCTATTATCTTTACATTTTCTCCTTGACTATTAAGCCACATCTTTATTCCATCACCGTAGCTTTCTGCCATAATCGTATGAACTTTATCTTCTGATTTTTATGACCTTTGCTGTTGGTAATCTGTCTAACATTGCTTCAAGCGATGGACCGCTAAACTCAAATGTAAATTTCTTTTAGTTTTTCCTCCGTACATGAACTGGATTCGCTTACGAAATTCTCCGTCCTCAAATCTTTCTCTATATGGAATTATGAATCATATGATGAGATTTTTCGGAGGTTCAAAAAGAGCAGCATTACTTAGACAAATTTTTCCCTACTGCGTTTGTTCTTGATATTCTATATGAAAAAGTACGATGAAAATTTATGGAGATTAGTTTTAGGATACGTTCCACTGAACATAGTATTTGAAAAATTGATGATAGATGTAAATGATGTGAAGAAAAATTTATCAAATACTAATTAGGGATCACTGGGAGCTTCTAATGACTGGAGTTTTTAGGTTTATTAATCGATTTTACTTGTTCAATAATGGTAATATTTTTCGATAGACATAGAAAATTTTATTCAATACTATAACTCAAACTTTCCTGTCAAATATGAAGGTGAGAACCGATTAGCAAAAATAGAAAACGTATTAATGTCCTACTATGATGATGTTTTTGAAGGATAAATTAGAAGAGTATGTAGATGAATTTATCGATGTAGAATATTATAGTTTGAATTCTATTATTTCAATACAAAGAAAAATGACAGAGATTCAAAAAGCTATAATTGATTCTGGTCGCTTGGAGATATGGATATTTATTGTTCCCCAGAGGAAGAAATATTTTATCAATACTTGAAGATAAAAATAAAGATGAAAAATTTTATGATGATAAAGCAAAGTTGCTTCATGCAACTAGGATAATAAATTATATAGATTGTATTCTTACGGAGTTAACGATATATCAAAGTGAAATAGAAGATAATGCCCATTGGGATGGGAACTATCTTGGATACGTTAAAAATATGAACATGGAGAAGAAATACTCGATTATTTTTCAAAATGGGAATCTGTCTTGTTTAAGAAAAACTAATCAAAAGAAACAATTAAATCTTATGGAGAGTTTCATGATTTAAATAAAGAGATGTATAAAAACAACATCCAGATAGTTATATTTCAACAGAGAGTAGAAAAATTTAAACATAAATAATTTAAGATGTTTTTCGATAATAAACTATGTTGTATTATAATTTATTCAAATTATTTTGCATTGATTATGAGATTTATAAGTAACAAAAAAAGCCAAGGCAATTTTTAAAATTACCTTAGCTCAGAACGAAGACAAACGTCATTTTTTGGCGTTTTGTTTTTTTGTATTTTCAAAAATATTTTCTCTTGTCATCCACAATTCCATCCAAAGGTCGGATTTAGAACAAAATAAAAAGAGATATTCATACCCATTTCACTAGTTTTTGATATTTAAACATGCCAAAGTAAGCCCAACCTTATCTTCCATTTTGGACTTTCCTTTCTCTCTAGTGTATCTCAAGTTATGGTACTCCTTAGCAGTCCCAAAGAGTCGTTCAATTGTTTCTTTGCGATTCTTATAAAGCTCCTTTATTCCTCTTTGGTGGCGGATCTCTTCACAAAATTCAAGATCATCCCTCCATACATGCCTTGTGATTACTTTTTGGTGATTTTGGCTTTGGGTACAAACGGATAATAGGCGGCAGAAAGCACATACTTTTGAATCACTCTTATACTCACGATAACCTTCTCGAGTTGTAATTCTTTCCGTATGTAGTAAAATGAGGAACCTTGTCGTCTAAGGATAGTCCAAGAAACCAACGATAGCGACGTTTACTTCAATGTCTTTAATGGTTTGGCGCATGGAGCGAATGCCATAAAAGCATTGAATCAAAGGGATTTTGACTAACATGACAGGATCGAGACTGGGACGACCATTATCGGGGCTATAGGTATCTTCTACCAAATCATAGATGAAGTCAAAATCAACCTCTGAGTCCACTTGTCGAAGAAAGTGATCCTTTGGGACTAATTCGTCTATCGTATAGAAACCATATTGGAGTCGATTATAATCTGGTTTTTCTTTGTGAAACATAGGAAACACCTCACAACTCTTCTTAGCTCTATTATACGACGTTATGTTAAAGAAAAGCCCTTGAAACTTGTGTTCCAAGGACTTTGTCTTCAATCTTAAAGCTAATTCTTTTTTTAAAATTTTTCTTTAATGTCAGCTTTTAGCTTGTCAAATTTTTCTTTAATGTCAGCTTTTAGCTTGTCAAATTTTCACGACGGGCTTCTTTTTATCCGCAATTAAACGTGCTTCAGCCTGATGAGCTGAGATCTTGTTGGATTTGTAGGGCTGATTCTACTTCTGCTGCAACAGTCGCAATATCCCATCTTGCAATAATAGTCTGATATTTCTCAAAAATAGCATTTAAAAACAGATTCATCTTTTTCTTGTACAAGTGCAATAATAGCGACTTCCCCGTTAGTCAATTTTTCACTAACGGTTGTAATTAGCGCCGATTTAGCCAATTCTTTATCTAAATCACTGGAAGCTCCAATCATTCCACCAGCTACAAAACCAAAGAGAACTCCTAGCGGGCCACCTAAAATCCCAATGAGACTACCCATGAAACCGCCTTTGAAATAATCACTCCCAAAAGAATTCATTAAATCAAAGCTGTCCTTCACTTTAATGATTCCATCCTCATTCTTCACAATTGCAACTTGGGCTAATTTTGTATTTTCAGTTTGACCAAATTGTTTTAATTCTGAAAATGCTTGAAAAGCCTCGCTTTCAACACGAAAAATTGAAACAACGATATTTTCCATAACTTATACTTCCTTTCTTATTTAAGTAAATGAATTGGGTCCATGCCCCGTGTATAACGACCCTATACAATTGTTATTATAACACTTCACCATACTATATGCAATAAAAACACAATACAAAGTTCCAGAACATAGACAAAATGTCATTTTTTGCGTTTGTCTTTTTGTTGTATTTTCGAAATTATTTGCTTTTATCATCTGTTATTCCACCAAAAACCGGATTTAGAACAAAATAAAAAGGGATATTCGCTATCCATTTCACCATGATATTTAAACATGCCAAAGTCAAAATCAACCTCTGGAGTCCACTTGTCGAAGAAAGCGATCCTTTGGGACTAATTCGTTCATCATATAGAAAACCATATTGGCGTCGATTATAATCTGGTTTTTCTTTGTGAAACATAGGAAATACCTCACAACTCTTCTTAGCTCTATTATACGACTTTGTCTTCAAATAATGACCACCCCTGAAAAGGGGTGGTTTTCTCTTCGGGTATAACCCTTTGTTACTAACACGCACCTCAAGGCGCTGGCTTTCACATTCGTTCAAGCCCTATTGTATTTTAACGCCCGCTACCCGTTAAACGGGTTTATCTATTTTTTCTTAGTTCCAAATGGATTTGTATATTCTTTTGTTGTCAGTTTGTCTATCGCAATGTCATGCGATTCTTGTTCTCTGATATATTTTCTTATTGTACTTTCATTTAATCCCTACAGTACTTACATAGTATCCTTCTGCCCAAAAACTTTCTATTTCCGTATCTGTGTTCAAGTTTGAATGCATATCAAATATCATTAATGAACTTTTTTCCTTTCAGATATCCCATAAAACTTGATACACTATATTTTTGGCGGTATTGATAGTAGCAAATGTATATGATCTGGCATTATATGTCCTTCTATTATCTCCACTCCTTTATACTTACATAACCTTTTTATTATATCTACTATATCTCGTTTGTATTGATTAAATTCTATTTTTTTCGTCTATACTTAGGTGTAAATACAATATGGTATTTACACAACCACTTTAGTATGCGATAAACTATTATGTTTATTTGCCATAATTAAAATCATCCTTTCTTTATTTTTAGAGCTTGAACTACTCTTATTTTTATCAAGAAAGGATGATTTTTCAATGTTTAACTTGTATTTCGCACCCGCATAGCGAGGTGGTTTTTGTTCGGAGACTTCGCCTCCTCAACTGGCTAAAGCCTTTAATAAAAAGCCGTTGACTCCTGCATCCTTGCAGTCGTCAACAGCTTTAAATCTATAATTGTGGTTATTTTTATTCCTCAGAATCTTTCCATACAAATAGTGCTCCAACACTGTTGATAATGTAGAAGATGTATTTACCAACATTAGCGAAGTTCCTTTGAACTATTGCTTTTGTAAGTTGAACTATATTGTACAATAACCAGAACTGCCATTGAGTTGATAATTTAAATATATTCAATCCATTTCCAACTAACGAGAATGCAAATGCAATTTGTTATATATGCCAACAGACTCATATGACCTTTTGTATCCAATATAATTTGTCACATAAGAAAATACAAACGAAACAACAACAATTCCTGTCACTAACATATATAGTTTAGTTTTAGATAATATATTAGGTTTTATCTGTAGATTTATTCCAGACATAAATTGCACCTAAATAAATTAGAAATGTCACAGGGATATGTAATGATTGCCGCCTTATTTCCTAAAATATAATCAATCACTCCTGATAACACTCGCATTGATTATACCTAGTAATTCCCAAGTTTACTTAGTTTTTCCAGTAAATCTTGTTGAAAGCATTGAAAGGCCAACATTAATAACTGATATAAAAACCAAATGGTACTACGCAGTCCATGAGCCCCAATCTACAAATTTATCTAACCTTGTTGCTAAATATCCTGGAAGCAATAGCAATACTAATAACTAATGCAACACCTAGTAAATCGAAATACTTAGATGTAGCAAATATTTTTTTAATTTTTGTTTCATAAAAGCCTTTTATTCCTTTTTTAAAAATAATAACATCTTCATCTGATGTTAACCTGATTTTTGTTTTTAGTAAACATTTTTATATCACTTACTAAAAACTAATTTACATTATACATCAATTTATTTTTCAATTTCAATAAATAAATTCCAATGAAAGTGACTCAAAAATCTTGATTTCAAAGAGGTCAGTTTTATCAAGTTACGACCACAAATTTCATTATATATCTAAAAAGTTTTTACAAAGAGTTATATATACCACTACCCTATTAGTTCTCATAATATCTTTTAAAAATTTTAGGGACTTTTAGATTAGCACCTCACTTCTTAAAATTAATTCAAATTACTCTATCATCAAATAATTTACTCTTTAGTTTTCTATGAAAAATTTTATTCACCTTGTAAAACTTTTTATTTTTTTAAAAATTTTCTTTTCTAATTACTTTACTTTCTAATTGATAATGATTATAATTTATAATAGGACAAATATTAATCATGAAAGTGAGGTTTAAATTAATGAAGAAAAATAAATTGTTTTAGCCCTAATGGCTGGAACTATCGTTATTAGCGGATGTGCTTCTAAATCAGATAAAAAGGAAGAAAATAAATCAGCTCAAGTTGATACATCAAAAGGAACAAAAAGAACAACTTAAACAAGCTACTGAGCTTTACAAAAATTCGTAGAAAATCAAGTAGATACTCTACTAAAGATACTGAAAAATTTGCTGAAACTATTAAAGCAGGAAATCTAGAAGAAGCTAAAAAACAATATCCACTTATTCGTATGGCATATGAACGTTCAGAACCAATTGCTGAAAGTTTTGGAGAATTAGATGTAAACATCGACTTCCGTCTTGCTGACTACTTAGAAGAAAAAAACTGAAGATGGATGGCGCGGATTCCACAAAATAGAAAAATTATGTGGGATACTACTAAAGGTACTGAAGAATATGCAGACCAACTAGTAAAAGACATTAAAGAACTAAAAGCTAAAGTTGCTACTGTGGAAGTTACTCCTGACTTAATGGTAACTGGGCTGTTGACCTACTAACGAAGTTGCAACACAAAAATTACAGGTGAAGAAAAATCTTCTCTCACACTGACCTTTACGACTTCAAAGCTAATATCGAAGGTGCTGAAGAAATCTTCAAAATCTTTAAACCTTTTAATCGAGAAAAAAAGACAGCAAAATTAGCAAAAGATTTAGTTGAAAAATTTGCTACAATCAACAGTTTATTAGATAAATACAAAACTGATGACAAACACTATAAACTATATACTGACTTAACAAAAAGAAAAATACAAAAGAACTTTCAGAAGCAGTAACTAAATTAGGTGAACCACTTTCACAAATGGGTGTAATTTTTAGACGAAGAGGCTAAGTAATATGGAAGAATCTGGTAAAAAATGGATCGATAAAAAAATAACAAGACGTGATTTCCTGAAGAAAGCAGGAATGACTGGAGCTGGTGCCGTTGTCGGAGCCTCTGCTCTTGGAGGTTTTTTCGCTAACAAAGCTGAAAATAACAGAGCTATTGCTGATGGAGATGAAAAAGATAACATTCTACGGAAAGCATCAGGCTGGTATTACTACTCTTATGCAAAAATGTGTTTATTTCGTCGTATTAGATTTACACTCAACTAAACGTGACGATGTTATTGATATGTTCAAAGAATGGACAAAATACAGTGAAAAATTAATGAACGGCGAACTAGTCGAACCTGCGCTTAAAAACCATTATTTACCACCAAAAGATACTGGAGAAACGGTAGGATTAAACCCCTATCGTTTAACTCTTACATTTGGAATTAGTCCAAGTTTCCTGAATGAACTTGGAAAACAAAAACCTTGAAGAGTTTAAAGACCTACCACCTTTTGCTAGGGAACAACTTAAAGAAAAATATACTGGTGGAGATATATGTATTCAAGCATGTGCAGATGATGAACAAGTAGCCTTTCACGCTGTTCGTAACCTAGTTAGAAAAGCTCGTTCTACAGTAACTATGAAATGGAGTCAATCAGGTTTCGCGGCAATAGGAAATCGAGTCGAAACACCTCGTAATCTTTGGACTTCAAAGACGGTACTGCCAACGCTACTAAAGAAGAGCAATTTGATAAAATCGTATGGTGTGATAAAGATAACTGGATGAAAAATGGAAGTTATGTGGCTGTTAGACGTATTCAGATGCACCTTGAGAAACTTGGGATAGAACAAATTTAAACGAACAAGAAAAATACCTTTGGAAGATATAAAGAAAGTGGTGCTCCTTTCGGAGAAACTGATGATTTCACCTATTGACCTTTAACAAGAAAGGTCCAGATGGGAAACCTTTAATACCTGTAACTTCACATGTCCATTTAGCACACACAACCAGGTGTTGAATTACTTAGACGATCGTATTCTTATTCAGACGGCATAAATGAAACTACAGGTCAATTTGACTCAGGTCTCCTATTTATTTCTTTTCAAAAAGATCCAAAACAATTTATTACAATTCAAAATAGCTTAGGAACTGAAGATAAAATGAATGAATACATAACTCATATAGGTAGCAGCCTAGTTTGCTTGTTTTGGAGGGAATTAGGAGGTGAATATATTGGCAAAAACTTTTTGACTAAGATTATTTTTAGCCTTTATCGTGATTCTTAGTTTTGGCTCACCATATTTAAAAACTATTGTAGCTAAAGAATCATATAGTAATCTTTTCATTAAAATTACAGATGCCAACACGCATTAACAAACAATGATAAAGATAAAGCTAAAAAAATTAATAGATGAATTTAAAACAGAATTTGAGTCGACAAAAAATTCAGATTCTGAAGCTGGAAAAAGTTAAACAAATATTAAAAATCAAATGATATCAATGAAGAGCAACTAAGAGAGCTATCAACTGCCCTACTTGCTTTTTGAAAATGAACAAAAATCCTCTAGATGTAGAAGACAGAAAAGAAAGCTTTTAAAACGAAACTCTTTCCTGCTTTTGATAAACTAGAAAAAGCAATTGATACTAAAAATGTCAGAAACTATGAAAAGCAGGAATATGTAAAATACAACGCTGCTTGGGTTAGAAATGAAGGTATCGTAAGAACACTGAACCAGCTTACTATGGAAAAAGTCGAAACAACAATGTCATTTTCTTCGTAGTTCAATGGAAATTGAACCTTACGACTATCAAACTACAAAAATGTATTTAACAGATTTAAAAACTACCTTGATGATTTTCTAGCTGGTAAAAACTAGAACAATCTTCAGATGTAAAACACTCTTGAACAAAGGTATAAAAACTTCTAGAAAGAAAGTCACTCAGCATTCAAAGATGGTAACAAAAGCTCAAGGTTCTCAAAAATGAAGAAATTCATTGAAGTTTGGCCTGTTATCGAAGGAGAGTTCGTACACGTAACGCTTCGTTATATACTAAAGTAGAGAGTGAAACTCCTATTATTATGGTTAAAGGTAGCGAACAAAAATACCAAGATCAACTTAAAAACTTGATTTCAGAGCTTTCTAAAATCAATACGAAGTCTAACTATACTGCACTAGATTCTATGCTAATTTTACTTCGTGAAGGTGTAGAAGCACTTATTATAGTTCTTTCTTTAGCCAGTGCTTTAAAAGCAGCAAAACAAAGAAAAGGATTAATCTGGATATATGCAGGTGCTGTAGTAGGTATTCTTTCTAGTATACTTGCAGCTGTAGTCTTAAAATACTCATTCCCTGCTCTGTCATCTGGTACTAACAGAGAGATTATTGAAGGTGTTGTTGGTATTTTTTCAGTAGTAATGATGATAGGTATCGGAATTTGGCTACATAGTAAAAGTTCTGTTAAAGCATGGAAAAAATATATGGACACTAAACTAAATCTAGTACTTTCAACTGGAAGTTTTATATCTATGTTCACACTTAGCTTCCTAGCTGTGTTTAGAGAAGGTGCCGAAACTATTCTATTCTATGCTGGAATCATGCCACTTATTTCAGCAACTAACTTATTAGTCGGTATAGCTCTTGCTATCATTGCATTGATTATTATCGGTATAATAATGGTAAAAGCATCAGGAAAACTTCCTATTAGTAAAGTATTCTTAGTACTATCTTGGTTAATTTATATTCTAGGATTCAAGATGCTTGGAGTAAGTATACACGCTCTACAAATAACTGATATTGTTTCAAATCATATTATAGACTACTTACCTACTATCGAAATCTTGAGAATTTATCCTAGTTACGAAGTAGTAATAGCTCAACTAATTTATATCGTTGTTGTAGCTATTAGTATATTTTTATGAAAAATCTAAAAATAAATAGGGTAACAAATGATGAAATATGGAGATAAAATATCTACCGTAGATCGTCTAACTGAACTGAGAAAGAGACTAATACTAAGCCTTGTGTTTTTATTGTCTCTTTCATAGTTAGTTATTGTGGTCAGCGGATATTTATAAATTTTTAACTAGTAATTTTAATAATAAATTGATTGTTCTTGGACCTAATGATATACTATGGATATATCTAACACTGCATGAGTATTTGCGCTTTACCTTTCGATACCATTTATCTGTTATCAAATTTGAGCATTTATAAAACCTGCTTTAGAAGAGCTCGTGCTTTACTTTGCTTATATACCAGCTGTATTCATTTTGCTCACAGTGGGTTTAATCTTCGGGTTTTTCTAGTAACCCCTGCTATTTTAAATGTGCTTCTTTCTGGTGATGACCTGTTCATACACAATTAACAGCTCAAAAATTATCTATCGTTTGTTATTAATACAACAATACCGATAGCTATACTTTTTGAAATTTCCTGTTGTTGTAGCATTTTTAACATCACTAGGTATTCTAACACCATCGTTTTTAACACGGAATAGAAGATATGCATATTTTATACTAATAGTAATAGCTGTTGTTATACACCTGCTGACTTTATCAGTGATATCGTTATGTCAATACCATTAATTTTTAATTTATGAAATTAGTATCGTTATTAGCAAGTATATTTTACAATAAAAGAGGTGAAAAATAATGGGATTTTTACGTGATATCGGGGCTCCTGGAGTTATAGTTCTTATTATAGCTGCTCTAATCATCTTCGGTCCTAAACGTCTACCTGAACTTGGAGAATCAATAGGAAAAATGTTCACATCATTCAAAAATCAATTTCAGGTCTAACTGAAGAAAATTCAACAAAACAAGACGATAAAAGACAACTAATAATAGACTTTACAATATGTTTTAAAGCATATCTGTAAAAGTCTATTACTTTTGATCTTATTTTGATAATTCAGTTAAATCATATGGTGTTTGTTGATAAACTTGGTTTTAACCAGTTGTGATAGAATAAGTAAGCAACACCTCTCCATCTATTTTTAGAGTCTTAGTATCATCATTTCCTGGGTAATAATTCACGGAACTTCTATTGGTAGATTACTATTTTTTATCACGAATATACTCATTGTGAAGTGTATCTGCATCATATTCAATGGTCCAGTCACAAATATTTTTCTTAAATCTTTAGTTGCTGCAAAGAAGTGTTCCAACCTCTTCTGATTTAGCTAGTACATCAAGTTCAGAAATATTGGTAGCTTCTCTTCCTCTATCTTAGTATGTCTAGAATGAGGAGCTAAGAAAGTATCGTAAATCCTCTAGTTAATGTGTGATTTTCTATAAGAACATCATGTTCAAAAACCCCAAATATCTTATCATCAACTTGCTCTTTTTTACCAAAAGTGGTAATATAAACTTGCTTGTGCTGTAACAAATATTTAATGTTGAAAAATACATGTGTTTTACTCCAATCAAAAATTTGATTTAACTCTCCCCAATAGTTTACATCTTCGAATTCTAAATGTTCAATTAGGTGCTCCTGTAATAATTAGTCCGTCATAATAGTTGTCTTTCACTTCATCAAAATGTTTTGTAGAATTTTTTCTAAGTATGATTGGGCTGTATTTTTCGCTATATGACTAGTCATGTAAAAATTCAACAGTTATTTGAAGTGGAGAATTTCCAAGAAGTCTCAATAATTGACGTTCAGTTTCTTCTTTTCTTCGGCATTAAATTTAAGATCAATATTCTTAATGGTCTAATATCCTGGTTCTTCGCTCTATTTTTCCTCATTACTACTACGCCCTCTTCTAACAGCTTTATTTTTTTACTGGTAATTCATTTTGTATACATATTGGCATCGTCTATCTCGTAACTACTCTTTTCTTAAAATAAAAACTCAGTCCCTATTACAAACTTATGTAATAGGGACGGAGTCTCATCGTTACCACCCATGTTCGTGAATAAACTTATTCACCTTTATCGATACGTGTTCATATCATTGGTGCTATATCGTGCACCTACGTAATTACCTATTAGATAATTATTACTCCGAGACCATTTTCAATTATATCTTTTTCTTACTTTCTTCCACCAACCGAAAGTTCTCTGCTTTGAATCGATTATAATCTACTTATCTCTTCAATGTGTTTTCATATTAGTTTACTTAACATTATAAAAAGAATTTAACACTATTTGTCAATAGAAAGCGCCTTTAAAAAAATCTTAGAATCTAAAAGAAAATCTTCGTTTCTCTATTATCTATAAATTACTTGTTAAATTCAATAAGTTCGAACTTGTTTCCATCATAATCAAGAACACTAACTGAAGTATTTACTATTACTCCACGCCCTACTTCTTTTAATACCCTTTTTGCGTTAAGAGAAAGAACGGATTAAACCACCATGACATACCGCTATATATTGTCTTATCTGGTGTTCTTCGTGCTTTTCTTAAAGAATGCTTCTACTCTATCTGCTGCATCTGAATCTAATTCCATACCTCTTGTTTCTCCAGCCTTAAGACCAGCTCCGTACTCTGCAAAAGATACCTTCGTATTCCCATATGATTTTTCTATTAATCTTTTTATCTTTTGTACAGATAAATTTTTATTTTCTTCACTATTTGAATTGTCTAGCATGTATCTAGCAGTATCAAATGCTCTTCCTAAAGTGCTACTATAAGCAACATCAATAGTATATCCTTCTATTTTTCCCTGCAGCAATTCCTTGACGAATTCCTTCTTCATTTAAAGGAATATCAGTATGCCCTTGAACCAGTTTATTCTTATTGTAATCTGTTTCTCCATGTCGCGCTAAAATTATACGCATATTTCCTATCTCCTTTTTAAAAATAGAGGAACAACTAAATAAAAATCAATTTCCTAAAAATCACGATTTTTCCAGTCATTCCCTACTTATATTTATATTAAACTTCTCTAATATAAATTCTTGTCCGTCATAGTGTACTACATTTAATGCAGTATTATAATGTAACATATTAGATTCAGGATATAAACCTAAAGTACGTAAAAATATACGAATAAATGCACCATGACAAACAACTAAAATTGTTTTCATCTTTGTGATTTAAATATTTTTCATTGAAGAATGAACTTGTCTCTTTCATAAACATCTTCATCTTTTTTCTATAGACTCTAAACCACTTTAGAGCTTTCTAATGCAGAAAAATATTCTTCAAAAGTGCTCTCTTCGAAAATCACCGAAAAATTTCTCTATTAAACGAGCATCTTCAGTAATTTCTTTATTAACATTAACCTCATTATTAGAATTATCAAGCATAAGTCTAGCTGTTTCTACAGCACGTTTTAGCGGACTACTAAAAGGCAAAATCAATGTCATACTCCGTTAACTTTTGCCCTGCGGTTCTTCTTGATCTCTTCCAGTTTCATTCAATTCAATATCGCTATGCCATGAGATTAATCTATTGTTGTAGTCTGTTTTCGCCATGTCTTACTATGTAGTATTTTCATATCTTTTTACCTATTCGAAAAGCCAAATCCTCGTCTTCAATTGATTCTACATTCATACTAACTACGTATCCATCACCTTTAACACTGAAGAAGTCATGGTTTTTAGTATTAGTATTCATCGCATTTCAATGATTGGATTGATTTCTTTATCTTAAAAGTATCCTGGGTACCCTAAGTTAGCCAAAAGCACGGTTGGCATTATACTCTACGTAGTCTCTTTAACATCTTCATATAAACCAATCTCATCACAAATATCTTTTGTATATTTTAATTTCATTTTCATATAAATCTAATAATAATTTATACATTTCTTTTTCAGCACGTTCTTGCTCCTCTGGAGTTAAAGTTTTGAATAATTCTTGTGCATCAAATCAGTAAAACTTCCGTGAATAGTTTCATCTATATAAGATTTTTACGGATAATTTCTCCAGAAGTCGTTACTTTACCTTGTCCAGCTAAATATAATGGATAGAAAAATCCACTATAGAAAATATATACTTTCTAAGAATACTGAAGCTACACGAGCGCATATATAAATCATAAGTCGGAACTTCTGGTTTAAATAACTTCATGTAATAATCTTCAATTAATTTCGCTTTGAATTGAAGCTCTGGATTACTCGGAACCCATTCGTTATCAGTAATCTGTTTCTTGTGAAGGGATTAATGATGTAAAGATTGTTGAGTAACTTTTCGCGTGAATTTGCTCCATCATTCCCATAAAGCTGTACACAGCTTGTTTTCTCATATCTTCAGTATGTAGAGATACAAGAGGCATACCTTTATCACCTTGTTGAGTATCAAGACCAGTTAAACCAGCTAATACTTTTTTATAAGCTTCACGTTCTTTATCATTTAAATCTTCGTTCCAGCTCTTAATATCTTTTGATACTTAAACTCAGTATCAACCAAAATTGAACAATATTTTGACGCCAATACATAAATGTTAAATCATCTTGTTTTATTCCAGTTTACAGCTTTCATAATTTAATAATTTTTCCTCTCTTTTCTATATAGCACATGCAGTACATTCTTCCACAGAAAGTAGTTTATTTCTTGTGTAATACAGTGATTCAATCCTTTGTGATGAGGCATAAATGTAATATCTAGCAAGTTCTCTTGTTGTGATATCAGAATTTTACGAATAAAATCACAAAGTACCTTGATACACGTGTTCTTGAATAACTGCCATTAAATCAATAAGTTTCATTTGATCGATAGTAAATGCAGATTTATAGAACCATTGAGTTTTCGGACTCTAAGTATGGCATTGGATAAAATGTTTTCAGCATTCCCATAACCTACGTTCAATTTTTATCAACAATCGGCAGTACACTTGATGTTGAGTTTTGAACATAAGAAATACTTTTGTGTTGGTGCAGTGCCATTCCATAAGCGTGATATAGTCCATTTTCTTTTACTCTATGAGACTTCTCAGTCTTCTCTTGTTGGAATATGAATTCCTTCAAATAACTCTTTTACTTTATCAGTTACTGGTAGTAGTCATTTTCAATATATTTTAGTAAGTATCTACCATTGTAGTAATCTGATTTTTCAAAAGTCTTTAAATGTTTCATTACGTTTTAGCAATTTGCATTGAACGTTCTAATGTATAGTAGTTCATCATCATGAGAAGAAGACATTTGCGAAATCTTTCCTTCTTCACTCTCATAAGCGATTTTCGTTTTTAGCTAAGTATCCATTTAAGTTCTATAGCACCTAATCCAACAGAATGGAACTCATCATTAGCTTTTACTACTCCAGGTGCATTTTAATCTTAGTAGAATTACTTTCACAAATGTTAATGCATCCATACCTGAGTAGATAGATTCTTTAATTTTTACTTTCCATTACATTTACAATGTTTAATGAAGCTAGGTTTAAGAAATATCACGTTTAATAATATCATCTTCTCGGCGTAGTCTTTAATTGTGAAGTTTCTTGTAATTGGAAAATCTCAGTACATAAGTTACTCATCTTAGCTTGTCCAATTTCACGAAGTGCGTGATCTTTATTCGCGTTATCTTTGAACATTAAGTATGGGTATCTGATTGTAATTGAGTTTGTGCTATTAAGTTAAGCATATCACGAGCATCAAATTTTACGCTTCATGATATTTTCGTTCCTACAAATTCATCGCATAGTGCTAGCGATATCAATATCATCAGAACTAATCCATACTCTTCATAAATAGAGTGTGGTCCAAACATGCAGATAATCTTTGTTCCTCACGAGCTAAATCGAAGAATAATGATGGTACGATAATACCTGTAGAAATTGTTGGAAGACGTAATTCTTCATCGAGCATTAACTTTTTAGTATCTGAAAATTCTAATACGTCATAGTGGAAAATGTTTAAGTAAACAGCTCCAGCACTCAGGACGTTGTCAAGATTGATCGCATATGCAAAACCTTGTTCTAAAGATTTAGCTGCAGGAATAACACCTTTACTACCTTTAATTCCCTTTGATACTCTCACCACGTGCACGAAGTTTTTGATAAGTTAATCGCAACCCTCCACCAATTTTGAAAAGTTGTTTAGCTGTAGAATCGATGTAGTTAATTGAGTTAAGTGAGTCCCTACTTCTAATAGAAACATGATACTAACTCACCACGACGACTTTCTTCCAGAGTTCAGGAATGTTGGTGTCGCTGGTTGTAATCTTTGTTCAAGCATTGAAATCATAGTTCCTTAGCTACTAAAGCAACATCTCCATCAGCTAAATACATAGCAACGATGAATACGTGTTGGTTAAAGTTTTCTAAATATTGTTTTTTATCATTTTGTTTTTAATGCATAATCTTTATAGAATTTCTTTCGCTGCCATGTAACTTTTTGAATTCAAATTTAAAGTTTGCAGCTAATTCTAAACATTCTAAAATTTCATCTTCAATATATTTATCAAAAATATTATAGTAGAAATTCTCCTCTACTAGATATCTAAGTCTTTTCATCTCTGAACTAAATTTTACAGTTCGAAAAGTCTACTTCAAGAAAATTCTTCAATAGCCTCAACGTCTTTTTCTAATTTGAAAAATCCATTGTCACCTCTTTTTGTTACTTCATTATTTAGTTCAATATGGTTAAATTTCTCCCATTCTTTACACTCTCCAAATATATATAAATTTTATTAAGTCTTTTGTATTTCCGTGTAATTCGATTTTCATAAGATAATGAGTACATTATACTTCTCACTAATCGTTTCTGAGCTTTCAGCAAATCTATTACCCCAGTTTTATTTCCTACCTACTACCCCTTTTTAAGTGCTTATGGTTAGTTTCTAAAAACTCTGCTACCCATTCAGGGACTTGTCCGAAACCTATCGTTGGGGTTATTAAAATATAATCAAAAATCAACTTCATAATCGATATCAAATAGATCAATAACATCTCTTCTGGGATTTTACATATCTAAAATCTCTTGCAATTTCAGTTAATGAAAGTATACTATCTTCATTTTTCTCACACTCGCAAAAAATATTTCCGAGAATATTTCCCGGAAATTTAAGAACTTATATCAATTATACACTTTATTTTATTATTTTTCAATGATTATTTTTCTTGTGAAAAGGCTTCAATTCTTTTTGGAAATTTCTATACTTATTTTAATATTTTTGAAAATCTATTACCTAACTAAGAGCATCTATAAACTAAAAACATATTATAGTAAAAATACCTTTCATTCTTATAATATTTTTATAATATTATAGAAAAACTTTAAACAAAATTACTCTGTTTAAAGTTTTCTTCTATAATCATATTAATTTATTCTATCCTTTTTCTTCTCGCAAATTCAGAGAAATAGAACTTATCGACCCTATGTCGACTCTCTCGTATAATGTAGAAATCAGTTCCTTCTGTATCACATCACTTCGTAATACTGCAATATGTTTACGACCATTTAAAATCAATATGTGTAGTATCTTCTTCATTAACAGGTTCAATTTTTAAAAATCTTTATTTCCATAAGAGATTTTAATTCTAAATCCTTTTTCTAGATATTCATATAATGATTCCTCTACACGATTGGTAGGTAGATCCCTATTGTACTTTTTCTATTATAATCTTTATCTAGGATTGCTGCTTCTCCATCCACTATTCTTTGGCGTACTAAGTGATTAATTTTTCATCTGGCTTAACAAGACCAAGTCTTACTAAAAATCTGGAGCATCTACTTCTATTCACCAACACTTTAGTAGTTGCATCTACATCTTGAAATTGGCGACGTTCTTTTAAAAACTTAGTATCCCTGTTACAGGTAATCTAAATCATGAACATCTAACACTATAGATCCTTTCCTTGTATTTTGTGAATATAACCATTTTTCTAATAATAGTAATAATGCTTTTCTTATAGTTTCCCTAGAAACATTATATTCTCTTGCGAGTTCATTTTCACTTAGTAGAGAGAGTTAGACCCTATGTGCCTATGCTCTATTTTTCTCTTAACTCTAAATAGATCTTAAAAACTATTCATGATTTCCCCAAAATAAACTATATGTGTATATTTTACCATAATTTATATAAATATTAAATGTTTTACTCAAAAACTTTTATAAATCCTCATATTTTTTGTTAATTTGTGTAAATATGTAAACCAAATTCAATGCAAACAACATTACTACAACTATGTTTTATGTGTTATAATGTTTTATTGGAGGTGCAATAATGAGAAAATATATTATACAGTTCCATTGTTAGAAAATTTTTCACTATTTATTAGTGGGATACTAGCCATAATATTTTGCAATTGTTTTTAATTTGAATTTTTATAAAAATTTCTATCAAAAAGAAAATTTAGCCCCTAAAATTGGAACCACATATGATGAACTAATACAAACACTACTAATTTGCTGATTATCTCAATCATAAAACAATGTTACAAATTTTGATTGAGTATTCAGATAAAGACATACTTATATGCAAGATGTAAGAGACACTATACAATGTAAGTTACAAAACTATGGTATTCTTCTTTATATTATTCATTATTTCAACCATATTATTAGTATTTCTTTGCAAAAAGAAAACACTTTTTATATCTCAAGAACATTTAACAAAGTACTACTATCGTTTATTATAGTAATTGGTGTTTTATCATGTATTATTTCATACAATTTCACATCATTTTTGGATAAAATTTCATCAACTTCTATTTTCTAACGATCTTTTGGTTGTTAAGTCCTGATGAATCAAATTTAATACAAATGGTACCTGAAGAATTTTTCATAAGTCTAATTACTACAATAATCATACATATATTTATATTATTTATTACATTATTTGTTCTAAATACTCTGATGAGAAAAAGGTTTAAAAATAATTAGTCTTAAAGATGATATTTAAAAATTTAATTTATTATAATTATGTGATATAATAAATTCTAGTTTCAAACAAATAAATTATGAAAGGATATATATGGCTCAAAAATGATAAAATATTGTTACTGAAGATAAAAGTAACATTTAGATTATGTGATGATTGCCTTGGTGTTAATCTTAAACTTTAATTCCAAAATTAAAAAGCTCCAAATGCTGAATTTATCATAGGATGATCAATCTTATTGTGGACCTGGAAGAACTCAGACGTTTACACTTGTTAATAGTAGAATTTGTATAGCTGATACTGAAGTTGAGCTAATGCCTTTAGTGATGAAAAACTTAGAGATCGAATGAGTGCTGAAGACGAAGAAAAATATGCAAAACGTCTTGAGTCGACTTGAACGTACTTTCTGTTCATTATCCTCGAAAATGCAACAATAAAAGTTGGTGAAGAAGTAGATACTAACAAAGATGGAGTAATTGCTCGTAAAAGCAGAAATCTTATTTAGATGATCTTATTATCGAAGGTGAAGTTGATAACACTAAACCTGGAACTTATGAATTAGTATACCGAGTAACTATAGATAATAAGAACACAAACGAAAAAGACTTAGTACTGTTATTGATGAAAACGAATAATCAATATTCATAAAAACTTATAAATATATACCTATGGGCCAAACGTTGTATGCTGCTTTTCCATAGGGTTTTTTCTTAGTTTTACAAATAATTTTATACTGTTTTGAAAATAACGTTTCTTTTGTAAATATGATATAATATAAGTAAAGACATAGAAGTCGGAGGTTATGATCGTGGAAAACAAATATTCTAAAATTTTTAGTCGCAGTTGACGGTTCAAAACAAGCTGAATGGGCTTTTAAAAATGCCGTAGCCATTGCTCAAAGAAACGAGGATGCAGAGTTATACATCGCGTCTGTTATTGATGCGACAATCGCAACTTCTGGTTTATCAGATGCATACATTTTCAACTCATTCTACAAAACGTACTAAAGAATTGGTTGATAGCTATGTAGAATCTGCTAAAGAAGATGGATTAACTAAAGTATTCGGTATTGTTGAACAAGGTATTTCCTAAAAATAGTTCTTAGTGAAGACATTGTTGACGAAAAAGGTATCGTCTTGTAGTTTGTGGATCTTCTGGTTTAACTGGATTCAAACGTACGCTTATGGGATCGGTGTCTGAAGGTATCGTTAGATATGCTAAATCTGACGTAATCATCATTAAAGCAACGTTCTATCAGCAGTTTCAGAAGCAACTATTGCTAAAAATTCCAAGAAGAACAAGATAAATAAGTATCTCTATTTAGAGTTAATATATTAATTTAAATTCATTTAAAATTTTTCCTTTTTTATAGTGAACGACGCATACATCGTATGCGCCAGTTTACCTATAATATATTTTTCACATTTAAACTATCATAATTTAAAGCTGCAAGTTGCACGAATTCGGACCAAAAATACTTAGTATAATCATGAAGTTGTTGCTTATCATCATAAATATAAACCCTATCTCCGATGCTTTCTTCATCACCCTATTTCTACTACTAAGTGACTCATCATCGTTGAGTAAATATTTCTCTCTTTGCCATTAATTAAACATGTTTTTCCCTTTTAGTCTATCTCGTAATATTCCATCACCATAGCCAATATTAACAACTGCTACTTTTTATCAGCATCAGCTATATGCAATTAGAATACCCTATGCACTCACCTTTATTCAAGGTTACTATATTAATTATTTCACCATATACGGTAATTGGGTTTTTAATAACTAAATCCTTTTAAAAGCTACTGGGTTTTCCTTCACATTGTAAGGCATAGCTCCATAAAGAATTATCCCCAATCTCTGGTGTGTTGTTTTGCCAAAACACCATCTCGTAAAAAGCAAAGCACTATTTTTGTAAATGAATTACTTCAAAATCATAAACTTTCTGTGCCTCATCAAGAACTTTTAGTACCAATTCTTTTTCTTTTTCATAAAAAAACCATCAAACTCATCAGCAAATGAAAAATGAGACCAAAATCCTTTTTAATTTTAGTTTGTTTTTCTTTACAGAAATTTATAATTTCTAGCACTTCTTCAGATTTCTTGCTCCTGCACGTCTCATACTACCTGCAAATTCTAGCTAGCAACGTTAAATCTCTCACATTATCAAGATTTTTCTTTTTAAGTATTCAAGACTCGCAATATTTATCTCAACATTGTATTCTCTAACTAAATCAAAATTATAAGTTGGATTTAATAGAAAAATATTAGCATCTTCTCCTAATGTTTTTCCTTATTACTTTACTCTTCTTCTTTCGTCGTTGCAAAGTAATTTATTCCTACTTCTGAGTATAATTTTTATACATTCTTTTTAAGTCTAAATTATACGCATTATTTTTCACTACAGCTATTATATCTTGTGCTCGATCCTTTAAATTAATAGCATTTTTGTCGTATGTTATTGTAATTTAACTCAATTGTTGCCATAAAAATCCTTTCTTAGATAAAAGGGAGTGACTCAAAAATTATGATTTCAAAGAAATCAATTTTTGTAAAGTCACCCTCAAAAATTTCATCAGATATCTATAAATCACTGCGTTTATAAATTCTCATATAAATTTTTAAATTTGGGACCTTTTAATCAGCCCTTTTTATTTCACTTAAAATCAACAAAGTTGTTGTTGTAATGATTCAATATTCCTAGGTAATATTTAACCCCTACTTTTTAATATTTTTCATCAAAAGTTGAAAGTTGGTGTGTGTAATCCTGAAACATAGTTTTTCTCTTCATTTCTTAAACCTAAAAACTATAGTTTATAGGAGACAATCTGCTAAAAAGAATGAAAATCTTCTCCGTATAGATAAGCATCTTCTAACTCAATATAATCAATGTTTCTTTTCTATAACTTCTTTTAATTACTTTATAAGAACTTCATCATTAATTACCGCTGGATAACCTTCAGCAAAGTCAACACTGAATACTTGCTCCAGTAAGATGTTCAAGTCCTACACGCGTATTTTTCAATTGTAGCTTTTATTGTAGCCAGGTCTTCCATGCTGTATGTTCTAATAGTTCCTTCTAGGTAGGCATTCTCCGCAACAACATTCATAGCATCTCCACCGTACATTTTACCGATATGAATAATATTAGTATTACGAGCTTTTGTATGTAATGCATTAAGTTTTAACATCTCTTGAAAGAACATTGTAGCCACATTAAGAGCATCGATTCAGTATTTTTAAACCAACGTGAGCTGCGTCCTTTAATATAGATTCTATATTCATTAGCTTTCTAGCCATAATTTCTTTTGGTTTTAGAAATGATATGCCCTTCTGGATAATCTGGATTCATATGCAGAGCATAACTTGCTAAAATGTTATACGGTGAAAAATCAAAATCATTGATTAATAAATTTCCACCGCCGAAAGTTTCTTCAGCTGGTTGAAATACGAAAATGCTATTCACCTTCGTATCATTATTTTTGTAATAATCTGCCGCTTCTATAACACTACCTAAAAGCATAGTAGTATGTCCATCATGTCCACAAGCATGCATCACACCATCGTTATTAGATTTAAAATCAACATCATTTTCCTCTGTGATAGGCAATGCATCAATATCAGCTCTGAATAAAATCGTATCTTTAGTTTCTACACTTGCTTTAAAGATTACTACTAACCCTGTCTCAAGAGTTTCTTGATATTCTATGCCAGATTCTTTTTAAGATACTAGCGATAAATTCTTTTAGTTTTATGCTCTTCCAAAGATAACTCTGGATTTTGGTGCAGGTGTCTACGCCATGATGTTAAATTCTCTTCAGTAATTACTTTCATCTTCTCTTCCTACTTTATTATAAGTTTCTTAATTCTGCGATAATATCTACTTTTTCTTCTGCAACTTCACTACGTGTTTTGATTACTCGTGCTGGAACACCCGCTACTACATCTCCACTAGCTACATCTTTCGTTACTACACTTCCAGCTGCGACAACAGCGTTATCTCCTATTGCACACCTTCTAAGATAACAGCATTAGCTCCGATAAGAACATTGTTACCTACTCGTACTGGTGTAGCATTAGCTGGTTCAATAACACCTGATAACACAGATCCAGCACCAACGTGAGAGTTTTCTCCAACTTCTGCACGTCCACCTAAAATAGCATTCATATCGATCATAGTATTTTTACCAATTTTAGCTCCGATATTAATAACAGCACCCATCATAATAACGCATTATCTCCGATACTAACGTGTTCACGAATTGAGCATCCTGGTTCGATACGAGCGTTAAACTGAGTTAAATCGATCGTCGGTACACCACTGTTACGGCGATCGTTTTTCTACGCGGTGATTTACTACGGTAACTTTATTAGCTTCATAAAATTCACCCAATCAGCAAAAATCCGCAAAAGATAACTCTTGAGTTTCCTTCACCATAAACTTCTAAAGTTTCTGGAAATTCTACATCAGCATTAAAATTAACATAAACTTTAACCGGTGTTTTTCTTTTTTTAGATGTTGCTATAAATTTAATAATCTCTTCTGTTGATTTCATTTCTTTTCTCCTATTATCTATATGATTTTTTTCTATTTTATATCTAATTTTTACATATGTCAAACTAACTTTATTATAATATTCTTTGTTTTAAGTGTTATACTAGATTACTTTCTTCATTTATCTAGGTTATAAACTACTCAGAGATGACTCTGTTATCACCTCTATAGACTCATTTGAGTCGCTTCTGACTTTATTATTCTATACCTAGTACATCTTTCATAGAATATAATCTAGGGTTCATCAACACTGTTAAGCCACTGTGCTGCTGTAACAGATCCTTTGGCGAACATACTTAGAGCTGTATGTTTAATCTCAATTACTTCATCTTCTCAGCAAAAATCACTTCATGTTCACCTACTATAGTTCCACCACGAACCGCATGAATTCCAATCTCTTTTTCTTGGCGTTTCATATCTCCGTGACGACCATAAACTCTATTATAATCTTCTACATCTTTAACCGCATCTACTAACATTTTTGCAGTTCCACTAGGTGCATCCACTTTTTTTATTGTGGTGTTTTTCAATAACTTCGATATCATATCCTAATAACAATTCACTAGCTTTTTTTCACTAATTCTACTAAGACATTTTACTCCTAAGCTGTAATTCCCAGCGTAAACTACTCCAACATGAGTCGCTAGTTCATCGATTAATTCTAATTCTTCTGCAGTATGACCAGTTGTCGCTATTACAACCTTCGTTGTTGTACGTTTAGCATACTCCACTAGTTCAGCAGTCCCAGCATGATGGAAAAAAATCAATAATCACATCAGCCACCTTTTCTAAAGATTCATATAAAGTATAAGTAGGAAATTTCTCTTCTAATAATTCAGACCTACACCTACAACAATTTCTAAATCAGTACTGTCTTGAATATAGTTTTTTTAGAACTTGTCCCATAGTTCCATTATAACCACTTAATAAAACTCTCATTTTTATTCTCCTTGTAATGAATTAAGTCTTGCAATCTCTTGTTCTAATCTTGTTGCTAATGTTGGAGCAACGTGTGTCATCAGGTAGACAGTAGTGACAAGCTGATTTCCCAATTAATTCTACACATTTTTAACTGGCATTGGGTTTGGTTCAGCAAATAACATGTGGATGAAGTCTAAGTATTTAAGTTGTAATTCAAACGCTTTATCCACTTGTCTTTCTAAAGCATATTTACACATTAAGTGCGTAGCTTTTGGATAAACGTTAGCTAAAACAGAGATTGTCCCTTTACCACCTGCTAAAATAATAGGTACATTAATGTCGTCATTTCCTGAGTAAAATATCATTTTATCCCCTACTAAGTTTTCTAACCGCTAAAGTATGAGCAATATCCCTACAGCATCTTTATACGCCACGATATTTTTTGTGTTGAGATAAGTGTAAAATAGTCTCAGGCGCCATAACTTGTCCAGTTCTTCCTGGTACATTGTAAAGTACGATTGGTAAATCTACACTATTCGCGATTGCTTCAAAGTGTTCAATTAGACCTTGTTGGCTAGTTTTGATGTAATATGGTGTTACTACTAATAATGCATCTGGTCCTAATTTTTCAATCTCTTGACTTAATCTAATTGAGTGAGCTGTATCGTTAACCCCACTACCTGCAATAACAGGTACACGTCCTGCTACTCTATCAATAGCGAATTTAATTACCGCTACTTGCTCATCATCAGGCATAGTTGAACTCTCACCTGTAGTTCCCGCTACGATAATCGCATCTGTACCTTCACTAATTTGGAATTCGATTAACTCTCCAAACGTATCATAATCTACACTTCCATCCTCAAAAAATGGTGTTACTATTGCTACTCCACTTCCTGTATAAATTGTCATAATCTTATTCTCCTTGTTTCTAACTTATTTTTATATTTTTAATAATACTTTTTATTTTGTTTTTGAATTAAATATCTTGTCTAATTAAATCTTCTAAAGTCTCACCTTTTTACTACTAGGCGACTAGTTCCGTCTTTTTACAAATACTACAGGTAATTTCGGTAATCTATTGTAATTGCTACTCATACTGTAGTTATACGCTCCTGTCGATGATACTAATAGTAAGTCACCTTGCTCAGCTTTAGGTAATTTTGCATCCATTACTAACATATCTCCAGATTCATAACACTTACCAGCAACTGTATAAGTTGTATCAGCTTCTTGATTCATTTTATTAGCTAACATTGCCTCGTATTTTGCTTTATATAATGCATACCGAGGATTATCTGCCATACCTCCATCAACGAACACGTATTCACGACCTGCAAAAGTCTTCTTAACTCCACCAACACTATATAATGTACTACCAGCGTTACATGTTAAACTTCTACCAGGCTCAATTACCACCTTAGTTAAATCTAAGCCGAAATTATCACTTTCACGTTCAACCACTTCGATATACTCTCTTAAAAATTCAGCAAGTTCAAAAGGTCTATCTTCTTCAGTATAATAAACTCCAAACCCTCCACCTAGGTTAAGAACACTTATAGTTAAACCTAATCTTTCTTGAACTTTTTCGTAAATTCCATAACCACTTTTACAGCTTCGAAAAAATGAAGTTTTCTCAAAAATTTGTGATCGTGTGTGAATGAAATCCTACAAAGTTAAGATTGCTTTGACTATTAATATCTGAGATTAACTCATAAATTGTTTCATCATATACTGAATAACCAAATTTCGAATCATCTTTTGCAGTTTTAATGTATTCATGAGTATGAGCATCGATACCTGTATTAATTCTTAGAAGTACATCTACAGTATTCCCTCTCTCTTACGATTTCATTAATCATTTCATATTCATAGTCATTATCTACAACGATAGTTCCTACTCTACTTCAAGAGCATATTGTAGCTCCTCACGAGTTTTATTATTTCCGTGAAATAAAGCTTTCTTCATATTATATCCAGCTTTTATATGCTGTGTAGATCTCACCAAGTGAAACCACATCTACACCCTAAACCTTCTCTACTCGCAATTCTTAATACTTCTAAACAACTAAAAAGCTTTCGATGCGTAAGAACTTCTGTATTGAACTTCGAACTTTTAAAATTATTAATAAAAGTTCTACATTGGTTCACTAACATATTCTCATCATAAACATAAAGTGGCGTCCCGTATTGAGCCTTTAACTCACTTACTCCTACTTTCGAAATATTCAGTTCACCATTTTCTACCGTCATACCATCAAATAATCTCATTACTTTCTCCTTCAAATAAGTTATAAAAAAATAGACTACAAGAACAAAAGGTCCTTGTGGTCTAGCTACTAATTCTATCCTATTCCTCTTGCCCTTATTATAAAAAGCTCACCATGAAGAAAATGGGCATTTTCTAATGACAGTGCTATGCCTATTCGACATAACCCCAGTGAAATAAATCACTTCGGCGATGCTACCTTTTAAATTGAGTCATCGCGGCCTCTTTTTATAATACTTATCTATTTACGTTATAAAAATAATATCATGTTCCAAAACTATTGTCAATAGTTTTCAGAATATTTCTATAAAAAGATTTCCATTTTTCTAATTAGTATATACACGATTCAATTGGTTGTATTTCAAATCTAAAAACGAATATAATATACACATATTGAAAGAAGACAGCATACTACACTGTTTCTTATATTAGGATTATAAAATATGATTGACTTCACAAAAATGACGACTTAAATAAAATCATCAATGACAATGACATAGCGATTATTCAATACGGAGCAGCCACATGTATGCCATGTCACTCAATAAAAACAGAATTACTACTTGGCAAGAAAATCACAAAGACATTTGCAGCATACTACATTTCATTAGAAGAAAACATGGAAATTGCTGCTCAACGAGGGTCATTCTTTCTGCACCAACTGTAGAAGTTTATATTGAAGGAAGGCTATCTATTCAAAAAGTGGATACTTCAGTCTAGATGAAATTCTAGAAAGTAAGTACTGTAAGTGAACAAATGAAATAAAAATGAGCGATTCAAAAGTTATTATTTTTGAATCGCTCTTGATATAGTTATAGATTTATTTGGCTAATATATCTACAGGTTCTCTTCTAATAGTTTGTAACCTGATTAATATCTATAATCCTAAATCCTTTAATATTTGATTCTAGCGCTCGTACAGCTTTCGTTACCCTCGATGTATCGATAAGTAATATCTTTTTCATAATCAGGTACTTCTTCTTCTGCCCTCTTAAGAAATCTCGTAATATGCTCCAGGATGTAGATATGTCTGACCTTTATATGATTTTATTTCTACTACATACTTCTTACCATTCTTCTCGAGACATAGATCAAAATCCCTACTTCTATTTTTGGTTCTGTAACTTTATAACCAACATTTTTAAAAGCATATGCAAGCAGTTTTTTCCTTACCTATTGGAGACGTTAATTGATCTAATGCCTTAAGTAATAATTTAGGCTTAATCTTTTATAACAGCTTTTTCAAATCTTCTGGTTCAGTCGTAGTACGTTTCTTATTAAAACCAATAAAATAGTCATCGATTATGAAAAATGACCATGCGCTATACTATTTCTTATAGCTGTTAATAAAGCATTTACTTTTAGAAAAAGGTAGAATACTTTGATATTATTATTTTTGGCAATTCATACATATTTTTCCCTTCAAAAAAATTTCCATTCATCGTCACTGATAACGTCTCTTGTCCACAACCACTTTACATCCTGCCTTCCTTCATCCCCATTTGACCAATGATATAAGAAAATGAAAATTCATCATAGATTTTATCAGAGATTAATTCATTTTTACTAGATTGATATGAATCAATATTCGGTGTGTACCAAAGTAATATTACACTATCCATTTCATCTGAAAGTTTAATTGGTCTAGGGCTATGGTGTATTTTATAATTTTCACTTCTACTACTACAACATTTCTTAAACATATCCTTCTCCTAAAGTTAGTAAAATTTTGAAAACAATTTATATCAATTTTATTATAGCATATATTATGCACATAAAAAGACACATAGGGGCATATGCGTAAAATAAAAAGAGATATTTATCTATCCTCAAAAATTCTGGGAATGATTTTCAATATCTCTTAGTTATTTTCATTATAATATATATTTTATAGTAATCGACTGTTTCTGTCAAATCATATACATAAATATATTATATCCCCCACAAATACTTTAACGATATCTTTCAATTTAGAAAGAACTGATTGCTTCTTAGCTTCTCTTTCTCCACCAACACGTCTTACTGGTGGTAATACATCATCTAATTCAGTTCCACCTTGGGCAACATATCCTCTACTAGTGATTTCTCTATAAATTTCTTAGATTTTTCTTTTAGATTTTTCTTCAGTGATAAGTTCATTTTATCTTTTTGTTCTTTCTCAATCTTAGCATATTCATAAAAAGCTTCTAGTATATCTTCATTTTTATCAAACTTAGTTAAATCTGTACGATTGATAAAATTCAATAATTAATTCTTCTTTTGCTCTTGTTTCCAAGTGAAGAACGAATCAATCTTCTTATCTCTTCTTTTAGCGTTTCATTATTTGAACCTTGTTCCTTAGCTTTTTTTCAAGTATTAGGGCTAGGATGTAATCAAGATTTACCTCTTCAGTTTTTAGAAGATCGATATGAAATTCAATATCATCAGAAATTTACAGTTGATCGTCTGGGTCTATTATAGGTGGCTTAGGTGGATGGCCTGGATTACTAAATTCATATATACACTCTTCATATCCTGTTTCAATCTCTCAGAAATTATCTTCTCAAAACTACTAAACTCATCATAGTTTCTTAGGATATTTTTCTCTCTTTAGATTTCACCGAATAACTTAACAAACTCTTTCTTATCTTTATCTAGTTTGATTTCTGTTGGGTCTGGGAATTTTCTATGATTTCTTCACATAGTTCTTATACCCTTTAAATACAACTCCTGTATCTTCATCCGTGAAACCATTAATGTAATCATCATAACTACGCTCGATAATTACATTTATACTATTTTCATCACCAAATAGTTTAATCGCATCTTTAGTAGCTTTTTCTAAATTTCTGAAACAAACGATATTTCCGAAGGCTTTCATCTTATTTAGAATCCTATTTGTTCTAGAAAATGCCTGAATAAGGCCATGGTATCTTAAGTTTTTATCAACGAATAATGTATTCATAGTTGGAGCATCGAATCCAGTTAAGAACATACCAACAACAATTAGTAAATCTACTTCTTTGTTTTCTTACTCTACTAGATAAATCTTTATAATAATTCTCAAATCCATTACCATCTATAGTGAAGTTAGTTTTGGAAGAATGAATTATAATCATCAACTACATTAGTTAAGAATTTTTTGCAGTAGTTGACATTGCTGATGACGACATACTCTCTTCTTCAATTTCCCCTGAGGGCTCTTTCTTCATTTTGGAGCATAACTAAATATTATTTGCAACTTTTTAGTTTTTATCTTCAGGTAAGTTTGCCTGTTGTTTTTAAACTCTTCATAATACATCTTCGCGGCATCTACACTTTTGCACCGCAAACATCGCATTAAATCCATTAATACGTTTATCTTTTTACCGTATATTGTGTATTACGATAAGTTTTAGAATCAAACCTATCGAGAATATATTTAGTAATTTCTGAAATACGCTCTGGATGTATGAACATTTTATTCTCAAGAGCTTTTAGTTTTTCATCATCTGTTTCTTCTTCAGAACTCTTGAACTTCGGATTAATGCTGTTGTAGTCAATCTTGAATTTAAGAACTTTACCATCTCTAATCGCATCGGTAATTACATAACTATGTAATTGTGCACCAAATACATCGAAGTTGTTTTTCCATCTAATGAATTTTCTACAAAAATCGGGTTCCTGTAAAACCAAATTGATAATAGTGTTTAAATGAACTTTGAATATTCTTTTGAGCTAAACCAAATTGTGACCTATGACATTCATCATAAATAAATACACAATGCTTGTTATAAATTTCATGCCCTTTGTTATTTTTAACAAACTCATTTAATTTTTGAATTGTTGTAACAACTATTTTATTATCTTGTTTTTCAATGCTAACTTTTTAGTTCTTTAGTATCCTTACTTCCATTTACACTATCTTTTTGGAATTTTTGGTACTCACGCATAGTTTGATAGTCCAAGTCTTTTTCTATCAACTACGAAGAATACTTTATCAATATAATCTAACTCAGTAGCTAATCTTGCTGATTTGAACGATGTTAAAGTCTTACCAGATCCAGTAGTATGCCAGATAAATCCACCAGCTTCTACACTACCAGCTTTTTATTTTTCAAAGCTAGAATTAATTCTCCATAATAGTCTTTCAGTCGCCGCAATTTGATATGGGCGCATGATTAAAAAGGATATTTCTTGAATTAAAAATACAATATTTTGTTAAAATCTCAGAATAGTTCTCTTCTCAAAGAAAGTCGCTGTAAAGTCTTCTAAATCAGCGATAACTCTATTTTTCGCGTCTGCCCATTCACAAGTAAACTCATAATTACTCTTATCACGTTCAGTCGTATTAGCGAAATACCTTGTGTATGTTCCATTTGAAATTACGAAAATTTGCACAAACTTATAAAGTGAATTATCTAAGTTAAAACTTTCATCCCTCATACCTTTGAATCTGATTAAAAGGCCTCCCTAATATTTACCCCGCTTTTTCAATTCAATGTGAACAAGAGGTAATCCATTTACTAAAATACTCACATCATATCTATTTTTAGCAACAGTCACTTGATTAACTACTTGTAGGTGGTTGTTATGGATATTTTTCTTATCTATTATTTTAATATTTCTTAATCTACTGTCATCAAATATAAAATCATAAATATGATTTTTCCTGAATCTTACGAGTCTTTTCGATTATTCCATCATTAGGAGCATCTAAATACTCAAGTAGAAATCTTTTCCATTCACTATCACTAAATTTAATATCATTTAACTTCTCAATTTGCACTCGAAGATTAATATATAAATCATCCATAGTTCTAACATCAAGTCTTTCATATCCTTGTGAAACTAGATTATTAATCATATTTTTCTTCAAGTTGAGATTCAGTTTGATATTCTTCCACTCTACGCTCAGGCTTTTCAAAACCTCGCTAAGACTATTCCACCTTGCATCTCTGCGATAGGCGAAGTCTTATACCTGAATTTTTCTTCTGACATACTCTCACTCCTTTTCCTTTTTATTTATATCTCAAATTTTTCATAATAACCTGTTATCTTGGAAAGTTTAACAAACACTCTCTCCAATATTCATATTGTTGTTGGCGTTGTTCTATTTCTTTTGGTAATCCTCTTTAATATCATTCACTAAAGTATCAAACTTATCAAGAATATTTACAACATGTTGTTGAACGTGAAGAGGGGAAGAGGAATTTTATAATTATCTGTAATCCCTGTTGCTATTTGGGGAAGCTTACCTGAAATAGCTCTCACTTCTAAAATACTCTATATTATTTTTCAAATAATAATACAAGTACTTAATATTATTTTCACTATTTATTGAGTATGACTACATCTCATTTTTATGAGAAAACATACCATCGTAATATTCAAAATCAATATTTCCTCTCGATTTCACAATAATACTTGGTTTATCTATAATATTATCTTTACCAACTATCTCTACATCTAGATACGCTACTGTGTTTCCTCCAGCAAAAACTTTTTACAGTACCATCTTCTATAGCTAACTCTTTTCATCTCTTTGGCTGTAATATTAATCCCCTTCTGTCTCTTACAGAAATTAGAAACTTTTTCCCATTCTACTCTATCCTCAATATCTACTTCAACTATAATAGCAGCTTTTTGTAAAATATCATAGTAAATATTAGATATTATGAACGTTCGTTCGTTCGTTCGTTCGTTCTACTACATTCTACGTCAAATGTCAAGAGTTTTTCACGATAATATTCATATTGTTTCTGACGTTCTTCTATTTCTGCAGGCAACAATCCTTTTTGTATCTGCAAGCAATACTTGGAACTTATCCAAGACCTTCACTATTTTATTTTTGAAGTGAAGAGGTGGAATAACAACCTTTACTTTTCCAAGTTCTTGACCACTCAATGATGCCCTAGTTGTAAATGAACTTCTTCTTATTATTTCTTTTCTTATTTCGTGGCATCTAAACAAATGCGCACTATATTCTGGTAGTAGTAAATCACTATTTTTAAGTCTCGCTCTTATTGTGAATCCATTAAACACAGTATTATTTAAATCTTCTATCACAACAGAAGAATACCCCACCTCTTCTTTGACTTCTGAGGTACGAGTAAAAAGAACATCCCCTTTTTTCTACACTAAATCTTGCTATTTCATCTTGTGTTAATTCTACTTTTTCTATTATATCTTGTTCATGTAATCTATCTAATTTATAGACATTAACATAACTAATAAAGGGAACACCTTTTCCAAAATATTCTTTTCCTTTATTTAATCCATTTTTTAAAAATCAAATATTTCATCTAATTTAAAAATTTTTTTAATCTTCTATCCTCTTCCATTTCTTAGTCACTTTAGTCAAATATTCTTCACTTAATAACTTATCCCTATAATACGTATATTGTTTAGTACGTGACTGAAGTTCCGACTGAAGTTCCGTAACATAATTTGTGAATTTGTCAAGTATTTTTTTACTATTTTTCTTGAGTTTCTAGTGAGGGAATTGGGTTTCTATATTTAAAATTCTATCTTTTGATATATTAAATCTAGTTACTCCTTGTGCTGTATTCGATATTTTTCTTAATTCAACAGATCTAAATAGATGCTTTGAAAAATCAGGCAATATTTCTATATTTTCAAAAATCTATATATAAAACAAAAACTATTTAAATAGGTTTCTTCTTTTAAATCTTCTGTGACAACTGCAGTCATACCAGCATCCTAATATTTTCTGAAGAAGCTGTAAATAAAACGTCACCCTAACTTTACTAAATTCTGTTTTCTATTTCTTTTTATTCTAACTGTCTCTACTCTAATATCATTATTAATTTCATAGTTATTAAAAACACTAATATATGGTATGTATTTGGTTGTTCCAGTTTTAAAGTCGTCAGCAGTTACTCCTTCAATCCCGAGAATATGCTTCCGATTTCCCCTAACTTCTTCCATTCTACTTTTTTCATTCTTAAGTAATTCTAATATGTTCGTCATCTATTTTCCTCCTTTCTTTGCTATTTTTCTATGTTTTTGATTTCTTCTAAATAGTCTTGTTCTACTTGTGTTAAAAGTGTGTTCTGAATATTTTTATATTCTTCTTCCACCTTTTTTTCCATTTGTTTTCGTGATATACTTCCTGCATTTTTCTAATACATCTTCACCTGTTGCTCGTAGTATATTATCTACATGTTTTTATCCAATCTGCCATTGTCATAGCTACTTCTCGTTCTGCTTGTCTTTCTGCAAAAGTCTAAATATCCAGATACAAGCTGATTTAAACTACGTAATTCTTTTTCACTTAAATAGTTTTTTTAGCTGTTTTAGCTTCTGTTAATGTTGGTAATTCTCCTTTAAAGGCAGTTAGTCCCATAAATTCTTTACCGCCATCTACTCTATCAAATATTAACTCACTTGCCGTATGATGATGTATTGCATAATGCATTTTATTTTGTACAGTGGCAAAGAATTTCTTAGCTTCTTCACTATTTCCATCATAATCAATTGAAGTTGCGAATAAGTCTAATACTTGACGATAAAATATTTTTTTCACTTGAACGAATATCACGAATACGTTCTAAAAAGTTCTTTGAAATAATCATTACCAAACAAAAGAAGTCCCTTGTTTTAAGCGATCATCATCCATAGCAAAAACCTTTTATCATATACTCTTTTAATACGTTTGTTGCCCAAATTCTAAAGGCAGTCGCTTTTTAGAATTTATTCTATATCCGACTGAAATGATGGCATCAAGATTATAATATTTTAAATCCCTAACCTGTTCTTTTCCTTCTATAGCACCATGTTTTTGTGGTGTGTGCAAAATTTGCACATACCACTTCTTTGTCAAGTTCTCCTTCTTCAAAAAATATTCTTTAAATGTCTCCTACTCCTGTTCTATCAATTCCAAATAGTTCAGCAAGTGCATTCTGAGTCATCCATATAGTATCTTCAGATACTCTTACATTAACACTAACATTTTTCTTCATCTAAAGAATACATTAAAAAAACTAATTTCATTATTCATCGCTCTCTAGCTCCCTAACTATCTCATCTATAGATGCACGCAGTTCATCAATTTTTTTCACAGTTTCAGCAATTTCTTTATTTAATACTTTAATATCAATTTTTTTCTCTAGTGTCTTCTTTTTCTACATATGTTGATACTGATAAATTATAATCATTTTTCCTCTATTTCACTATTATCTACATAACGTGAAAAGTGTTCCACATCTGCTCTATTTCTAAACTCTTCAATGATGTTATCTATATTTTTCTTCTAATATATTATTATTTGTTTCTTTTTGAATTCTTTGGATGCATCTATGAATAAAGTTTTATTCTCAGTTTTTATTTTTCGCTAATACTAATACACATGTAGCAATCGATGTACCAAAGAATAGATTATCTGAAGTTGAATAACACAATCAACAAAGTTATTATCTACTAAATATTTTTCTAATAGTTTTCTCCGCACCTTTTCTATAGAAAATACCCGGAAGCAAACTATAGCCGCTCTCCTTTACTTGATAAATAGCTAAGTGAATGCATAATAAACGCATAGTCCGCATATGATTTAGGAGCAAGTTTCCCCGCTGGTGCGAAACGTTCATCGTTAATTAATGTTGGATCGCATCACCTATCCATTTTTATAGAATACGGTGGGTTTGATACTATAGCATCAAATGGCCTCTCTTCTCCATGCTGAGGATTTAATAATGTATCTCCACGTTTAATAGAAAAATCATTATAGTTTACATTGTGTAAGAACATATTCATACGAGCTAAGTTGTAGTTAGTTAAGTTAATTTCTTGACCGTAATAACCTTCTTCTATTTCTACACCTTCAAACTTTTCTCATTTTGTAATAATAACGAACCACTTCCACATGTCGGGTCATACACTTTATTAATTTTTCTTTTCCATCAACTACTATTTTAGCTAGCAGTCTCGACACTGTCTGAGGAGTGAAGAACTCTCCACCAGATTTACCTGCATTAGATGCATAATTAGAAATTAAATATTCATAAGCATCTCCGAAAAGCATCAATGTGATTGTCTTCAAAATTTCCAAAAATTAAGTTCACTAATACCTACTAAAAATACTAGTTAGCTTTATATTTTTCCGTTACTGTTTCCCCTAATCTATCACTTTTTACATCAACATCTCTAAATAATCCTTTAAAATCTTCTTCAGAATCAGTTCCTATGGCACTTCCTTCAATACTGTCAAAAATCTCTTTTAATTTAGCATTTAATTCCATCTTTGGATTAATATTTTTACAATATTTTCAAAGAGTTGGCTCGGTAAAATGAAAAATCCTTTTTTCTTCAACAGTTCCTGATTTAAAAATATTTTAATGCTTCATCATCACTTATATCAGCATAATTAAAAATCTACATCCCTGCTTCACGCTCAGCTTTATTAAAATAATCTCTCATATTTTTCTGAGATGAATCTATAGAATAGTATACCTAATATATACTGTTTAAAAATCCCAACCATCTACTGCGCCTCGCACATCATCAGCAATCGCTCAGATTTTTTTCTATGTAATTCTGAACGTTGAATTGTTTCATAATTTTTCTTTAACACTATTTCCCATTTTTCATCTCCTAATTTCTTATATTATCCTTACCATTATAACACATAAAGTGTACATAAAAAGACACATAGGGCTACATATGCGTAAAATAAAAGAGATGTCGACCCCCTCCAAAAATAAAAATGGGGGAGGAGGATAGACATCTTCATTAGTTCCATTATACTGCAAAAATTATAATACACAATAAACCTTATTTCAAAAATACTTACTCCACAACAAACCTACTCGCTAATTTATATACTTGTTTGATTTCTTTTTGTTTCTAAATTCCAAGTTTTTAATTCTTCTTTTATTAATTCTGGAAATTTTTCTACTTATATCTCTTAATGCATTTCCTACTGATTTTTCTTACATATTCACTAGCATCTTCTTTTAATGGTGCTATTCTTTTTATTGCTTCTTGTGGATTTTTCTTTTAAAATATGGTCTACTAGTCCATATTCGTAATCCTTCTGTGACTGCCCTTCTAGTATTTGGATTATCAGAACTTAACCACTCATCAACTACAGAGATTGAATTTTCATAACCTTTATTTTTTTACAATATTCATCGAATGCTTTTCGCAAGAACCTCTTGTACTCTCCAATTATCATCTTTAGATACTTTTATCTCGCATAAAAAGTTAGGATATCATTATCATCTGATAAATATCCGAAAAAGAAATACACTATACATTCTAACTTGATTTACTTTTTGATTCATAGGATAGAAAGCTAACTTCTTAATATAAGCTCTATCATTATTTTTATAATCAGCTAAGGCTCTTTTCTCTTCTTCCTTGAATCCACTCTTTATTAGAGAAAAATTCTTGCTCTAGGCTTTTAATATATTCGTTCAAATAAATTCACCACCTTATTATTACTAAAAAAAGCTATAGAATGTTAGACACTCTATATGCTTAAGGATGATTTGCTAAAATTAGTTGTTAGCTTTTTAAGAAATCAACAGTTTTTGGATTACTAACTCACCACGTAAGTCTTCAACACTAATACGTTGTTTGATTCCTTCTTCAGTCATGTTGTACATAGTAGCAAGTTCTTTAACTTCTGCATCGATATCAGCGTCTGTTACTTCAACTTTTTCTACTTCAGCGATTTCACCTAATACGAATGAAGTTTTGATTTTGTTTTCTGCGTCAGATTTCATTTCAGCTTTTAAGTTCAGCTTCACCTTTTTCCAGTGAATTGTTGGTATAAATCAAATGATAATCCTTGACGAGATAAGTTTTCAGTGAATTGTTCAAACATAGAATCAACTTCTTGTTCTACTAATTTTTCAGGTACAGAAAGTTTTGCATTTTCACAGCTGTAGAAATTACTTTATCAGAATAAGATTTTTTTCTGCTAAGTTTTCTTTTTCTAATTTAATTTCTTCTTTTAATTTTTTTCTTTGTATTCAGCTACTGTTGAAGCTGCTTCTTTAGTGAATTCTTTAACGAATTCGTCAGTTAATTCTGGTAAAACTTTTTCTTTTACATCGTGAACTGTAACTTCGAATTTAGCTTCTTTACCAGCTAAGTCAGCTACTTGGTAGTTTTCTGGGAATGTTACGTTAACAACTGTGTCAACTGGTGCAACTTTTCCTTCTAATTGTTCTTCGAATCCAGGGATGAATGAACCTGATCCTAATTCTAATTCGTAACCTTTAGCTTCTCCACCTTCGAAAGCTTCATCTCCGATGAATCCTTTAAAGTCGATAACTACGATATCACCTTTTTTAGATTCTCCTTCTTTGATTTGCCATTCAGCTTGACGGCTTAATAAGCTATCTAATCTTTCTTCTACATCAGCGTCAGTTACTTCTACTGAGTCTTTTTCTAATCCAAGGTTTTTGTATTCACCTAATTCAACGTTTGGTTTAACAGTAACAACTGCTTCGAATTTAACACCTTCTTCTTTGCTGATTTCTTTAACATCGATATCAGGCATAGCTAATGGTGAAACTTCTAATTCGTCGATAGCTTTAGTGTAAGCTCTTGGTAATACATAATCAACTGCGTCTTGGTATAATGCTTCTTCACCGTACATTTTGTTGAATACGGCTCTTGGTAATTTACCTTTTCTGAATCCAGGTGCGTTAACACGTTTAACTGCACGTTTGAATGCTTGGTCTAATCCTTTCGCAAATTCTTCTTTTGTTGCTGAAAAAGCGATAACTACTTTTCCATCTTCTTTATTTAAAATTTGTGACATTTATTTTTCCTCCAAAAATACTTTTTAAGTATCATCAAAAATGTTAGTATAAAAATACTAAAAACTCTTGATTAATTATATAGTAAATAGCGTAAAAAGTCAATAATTACATCTAAATTATTGTTTTTCAAAAAGTAATTTACATAGTCTCAAAAAATTTTCAAACTACAAACAATTTAATACTAAATTTCAAAAATTGTAATACTTCTAATCCTTTTTCTATCTACCATTTTAATATTTTACTAAATTCTTTTTATAACTTTATCATTTTTCTTATAGTTAGGATAGTATTTCTCTAATAATGCATAAAATCTCGGTGTATGATTAGTTTCTAATAGATGCGTTAATTCATGAACTATAATATGTTCTAAACATTCAATCGGATATTTTACAAGTTCATAGTTTATCCAGATTCTTTTTCGCTTCAATGTTACATGTTCCCCAACGCGTTTTTCATCTTTTTAATTCTAAATTGTTCAGCATGAACACCCATAATTTTTCATGTTTATCAATAAACTTCAATCCCTATATCATAAAGAATTTTTTCTGAGTTCTCTTGTGACTATTTGTTCTCTGTCTTGATCTTCATCTTTAATACTTAAGATAAGTTTATCATCACATAAAGATACTGAATTTTTTTCTACTAATCTTTACTTCTAGCGTATATTCTTTACCAAAAAAACAAAGTGTTTTTTTCTCCCGATGCATAACTTTTCACAGTATGTCCATTCATTAATATATTGTTTCTTCTTAATTTGATTTCATCAATATTTTCTTGAATCAATTTCTTTTATAATATAATTAGGTGTTCTTGGAGGGCACTTACTACAACCTCTGCGTTTTCGACTTTTAAATAAATGTTTTTCATTTTTCTTCTGTACTTAATCGTAACGACTAAATCACCTACATTTATTACTCTTTTGCATACTACCCCTCCTCAAATTATTATTTTTAAGTCACAACCTACCAAAGCAGTCCCTAACTCTTATATGAGTCGCACCCTCTTCAATTGCAATTTTATAGTCGTTACTCATACCCATCGATAAAAATTCACATGGTGCATATGGTAAGTTCAACCCTTTTACTTCATCGCGTAACTGTCTTAATTTTCTAAAGCAATTACGTAGTATTTCTTCATCTTCAACGAAAGGCGCCATAGTCATAAGTCCGACAACTTTTATTTTTGAATATTGTTCCAATGCTTTAATAAAGTCAATGGCTTCTTCTGAAGTTAAACCATGTTTACTCTCCTCTCCAGAAACATTCACCTGTACGAAACATTTAATTTCTTTTTCTGCACGTTTTTCAATTTCTTTAGCTAAACTATCTCTATCCAATGCGTGGAAGTAATCAACCTCATTAATTACATCACGTACTTTTTCGTGTTTGTAAACTTCCAATTAAATGCCAAGTCTTATCCGAATATTTACTTTTTCTCTCAACATAATTTTGAGGACGATTTTCAGCAAAATCTGTAATTCCAGATTCTATCGCTTCTTCAACTCTAGCATCTGTAACATATTTAGTTACAGCTATTAATTTCACTTCATCAGCATTTCTACCGACTCTTTCGCAAGTTTCAGCTATTTCTTTTGTTATAGTCTCAAAGTTTTTCTCTAACGTTCATTTTTCTCTCCTGTTTATTTTTCATTTTACTGTTTATAATTTTATTATAACATGATGTTTATTATTTTGTTATTAATTAAATAAAAAGACACCTATAAAAATAGATGTCATAACAAGTAGTCGGACGAGTCGCACCGCCATTTCTCTTCTCAGAGCGTATTCCTTATTCAAACCACAGCCCTACTCGTTACGCTCATTATATCAGATTTTTTTCTTTATTCAAATTATTTTTATAATATTATATTTTTTTCTATTAAAATATGGAAAGTAACAAGAAAACTTTATTACTTTCCATTATTTTTATTATTTTTTTAGGTACTAGTTCCAATACTTTATCCTTAGGAATATTTCCTATAGATTCTCTCGTATATTCTCCTTTTACCCATTTTTCTATTTGATCATCATAATTATTACTTAAGAAATGTCCACTTTGACCAGGTCCAACAATATGATGTCCTGTTTTAGTCTCAAAGTCATAAACAAATCTCCAAGAGGCACCGTGATTTACAAGTCCTTCTTCGTTTTGTTTCGCTGCTTGAACTGTAACTTTAGAACCTGAAATAGGATATTCTTTCGGATTTAAGAAAAATGCTAATAATGTAGATGATTTAGATAATGGATGCCTGAAACCTAATGTATGAGCTGTTTCCCCATTTCCATTTAGATACGTTATTCCCATATTTACCTTCCAATTCAGTTATAGTTTCATTTAAACTGTTTGTTAATACTTCTTGAAGACCATTTTTCTCTTCAATAAGATTTACTTTTTTACCATTTATGCTATCTCTAAGTATCTTATCTACATAACTTTCTTTTATGTGGCATAAATTTATATACGTCTGCTGCCATCTTGTCTTTTAGTATATAAGATTGGATTTTTTTCATCCACAGATCAAAAATTAAAGGAGCTGCTTCATCTTTCTCGTCTACATTATTCCATGATTTTTAGTTTATCAACTACTTCTTTTTAGAAATTTTATCAACATTTATATTTTTTTCAAGAAGTTTTTGTAAAAATTCTTGTGCATATAGATTTTTGTATCCATTTGAAGTTTCTTCATATCATCAACTGTTAAATTATTTTTTTCTTGATAATACCTCATCTATACGAGCTTTTTCTATATGGCTGTGCTCAAACGTTTGATGTGTGATAATCAGTTTTCACAGTTTCAGTATTCGCTGTCGCAATAAAACCTTCTTCTGGATTAACAAGTTTCGGTAATTTATCATATGAAACATAACCACTCCATCCATAATCACTACTATAACCTGGAACAGGAAGATTCCCATCACCCTTTTTTTCCTAATAGGTACATTACCATTTGATTTATAGCTATATTTCCTTCATTATCCGCAAAAAAACAAAGTTTTGAGCTGGTGCCTTGAATTTTTCTAATGACTTTTCAAATTCTTGCCAATTTTTTTCGCTTTATCGATATTTAAAATAGCTTCTAGTTCTTGTGTGGATTCAAGTGCTGTCCACTGCATTGAAAAACTCGTATCTTTATTTCCTAATGGTTTCAACAATTGATCGATTATTGGGCCGTGCTTCGTATTAACAACCTCAAAATCAACAGCTTCTTTTTCCTTTTTACTTTTTATTGAATACTTATCAACTTTAGCATCATAATATTCATTATCATATTTAAATTTATATGGATTATTCTCTTGTCGTTTTTCAATATAAAGGTCTTGAACATCAGGTCCAAAAATTCGTAACTCCCCATGCTATATGTTCATTATGACCAAGAATAATACCCGGTACTCCTGGGAAAATGACCCCTGAAACTTTATTATTTGGTGTTGAAAGTGACATCTGATACCAAACCGATGGAGTACCTAGTCCTAAATGAGGATCGTCTGCCAATAACGGCTTACCAGATTTAGTTTTCTTACCAGAAACAACCCAGTCATTACTACCATTTTTCCATCGGTGGTCTCTCAGTTTTTGCCGTTTCTTTATCAATACTAACATCTAACCCTAGATTTGCTTTTTATAATTTCATCATTATCTTTATTTTTTTGAAAAACTATCAGGAAGTAATTGTTTTAAATTCTCTTCCCCTAAATTATTTAAAATCCAGTTATTAAAACCTAAGTGATCCCAGTGTCCACCCTAAATCATATGCCATATATTTTACCAACCGTCAATGAATCGATAGGTGTCCAGCTCTCAGGAGAGTAACCTAATAAAGAAAAACTCATAAGGTAATTTATTCTCTTTCTTCGCTTCTTCTATAAATGCATTAACACCTTGAGAATAATTTTCTAATATTTTTTTAGCTTCTTCTGAATAATCCTTTATAAGATTCTTCTGCTGCTTTCCTAAAGAAAAAAACTAGAAATTTCTTATCATTTTCTACTGCTGCTCCACCTACTACTTCAGAAAGTCTACCACTCGCTTGTCTTCTAGCTAAATCCATTTGAAATAATCTATCTTGAGCATGAATATAACCCTGAGCTTTATAAAAGATCACTATCATTCTCTGCCTCAACTGTAGAATTCCATTTTTTTATCTCGCGATATCTTTTACACTCTTATCTAAAAATATTTAATTCTGTCTTCCCTTCTACTATTGGTAAAGATTTATGAACAAAATAGTATCCATAACCTCCTACCAACAATAGCAAGGTTACTAGCACTATTGCTAATCGTTTTAAAATCTTAATAACTTTATTTTTTCATAAGTCCTCCTAAAAAAATAAATTATACTAAGAATTATATTAGCTTTGCCCTTTTTTGCAAACTGATATTTCCTAAAAAAACTCTAAATAAGTATAGTATTTTTCGCTTTTATTTAATATTTATCATTTGATAGATACTATCTATCTCTAAAGAATACTAACAGTATAAATTGAATGTATTTCAATTTACTATTCTGCTAATACCGGCATTCTTGTCATATTCCTTGATATTTTTATAATATTTTTACTATCATATTACTTCAACATACTTATATTTTTTTACAAAAATTTTTACAAAAAAATTTCGAAGAAACTGAATCCCTCGAAATTATACTTCACGCTTATATTTTTTTCTGAATTTCTTATTAATATTATTCTTAATCCCAAGAAGAAATATATTATACAACTAATAAATAATATACCTAAACTAAAAAAATCAACAATAAGATACTGTACACTAAGAATAGAAATGCGACTATGTTGTGGTTTTATACCTTTTAAAAATCACAAATAATAATAGTAAAAATAAAACTATTAAAAAGTGCGAAATATACCCAAGCTAGTTGCCCCATTACTTGGAAGATAAAGTGCATATCCTTCGTTGATACGTTAGCACTATCTTGTGTAAGACGTGTTTGTTCACGAATCTGATCAACAATCTTGTTTCTTAAATATTCATTTCCTGCATATTCTCGAAATAGGTTGATCATACTACCAACAAATCCGATATATGCAATATAAACTACACTAGAGATAAGTAATAATATCTTCTAATTTATCAAAAACATTAATTTTTCACCTTTATTTTTACAATTAGCGCAAGTTCCATAAAAATGATAATGAGTTATCTTGCACTTCAAAAGAGTACTCTTTTTTTCATATATTCAATAAGTTTGTTAAATATTGGGCTAGATACTTTTTCGATGCTATTGCAGTTAGTACATATTAAATGATGATGAAGTTCATCATCCACAGATTGTCTTAAATGATATTTAGAAACACCATTACTGAATGAAATTTTTCTCTAAAATCTTTAATTCATAAAAATATCTAGAGTTCTATAAACAGTAGCTATACCAATATCTGGTGTTTTTCTTTTAAAATAAAATATAATTCCTCTGCACTAAGATGTTTATCTTCGTTCTCAACTAAAATCTCTACAATCTTTTTCCCTTTGAGGTGTTAACTTGTAAGGAGATTTTTGAATAATTTTAATTATTTCATCATAAATACTCATATACTATTTTCGCGCCTTTTCCTATTTTTTTAAGTAAGCTAATGCAAGCATCGTCTTACTGTCAGTTATAACATTATCATCTAAAAAGCTTGAATGCTTCTTCAATTTTATATTTTCTTAAATTAATAAATTCATCGTCATCTGGATCAATTTCTCCAGCATATTCTAAAATTATCAACATAGTAGATTGTGATTAACTCAGAGCTATATCCCTAATGCTACGTGAACATCGCATAGTTTTTCTAATCTTTCTTCTTCTACTACATAGCCAGTTTCTTCTCGTAATTCTCTAATAGCAGATAATTTTTGTTATCTTCACCTAGTTCTAGTTTCCCTGCTGGGATTTCTAAAGGTTACCGCTTCTATCGCTTTTTCTATATTGTTCTACAAGAATGACTTCATCATTTTTGTTAAAAGCTAATATTGCTACAGCACCCCTATGATTTATCAGCTCACGTTTTGAAGTTTCTCCATTCGGCAAAGTAACAGTATGTACTTCACATCTAAAACTTTCCCTTAAATATTTTTCAACTTCAATAGTTTTTTTCTTCTAAATTCATTTTCACAATCTCCTCTACATTTTTACAAACTATATTCTTCTAGATCATGTAGCTATCTTCACATTACATTTTATCACGTAATGATTCTATAGCCTCTTTTTCAATATTTCTATCATATCTAGCACTAATATGTGTTAAATATAAACTCTCAACCTTACTTTGTGATATTATTTTTCTCAATATCTAAAAATACTTAAATGATAGTTTTTCTCGCATGGTGTGCATCTTCTTTAAGTAAATAAGTGCACTCTGAAATAATAATGTTACTGTTTTTAACAAACTCCCCTAAACCATCAAAGTATCTAGTATCTGGTATAATCGAAATCTCTTTTTCAGGTTTATCTTCAGATAAAAATTCGCTTGAATTATACACTTTCCCATTAAATTCAAAAAGTATCTGCTTCTTTAATTTCTCTATAAAACGGCCCTGGCATAATTCCCAATTCTTTCAGTTTATTTGCATCCAAGCTCCCTTTTGTTTTTTTAAATAAAATTTTATATCCAAAACATTCAATATTATGAGCTAATGGGTAACTCAAAAACAGCTACAGTTTTATTATCTATTATACACTGTTCACTAGAAATTTCAATATATTCTACCCTATAAGAAAGTGAACAATGTGTGAACATCATGTTATTTTTCTATAAAATTTTTAATCCCGACTGGTCCATATATAGTAACATCTGAAGCATTTGTGTCTAAAAAGGAAACTTCTAGATGATAAAAAGCCTATTAGTCCAAGGACATGATCGCATGAAGATGGCTAATAAAAATTTTAGTTATTTTTTTGTTGGTTTAATATTTGTTCTTAAAATCTGGTGCTGTGTTGCTTCTCCACAATCAAACATCCAGCACTCTTTCAATTCTTGCATAAAATTAAAAACAAAACTCTGTGTATTTCTAAACTTGCAGGAAGCCCTGCTCCTGTACCCTAAAAATTGTACTTCCATCATATTCCTCAATTCAATTTTTCTAAAATAATAGTGGCCTAAAAAAGAAATACCATTTTAAGCCACCGTATGTAATTTATAGTTTAATCTACAAAAATCTGTGCATCTTGTAGGCATGTAATCACATGCTCTACTCCTGCTGGAATTTCTAATAGTTCAAATTCATTTACAGGTTCTACTTCTTCTTCAAAAAGAAACTGTAATTTTTTTCCGCTGATGTTTAATAATAAGATATTTTTATCATTACTATATGAGTCTGTTTTGGTTCCCTGTTTTCAGATTCATGTGAACTACTTGATATCTATCATTTTCTAAAACAATTCCACCTAATAATGCATTTTTTTATCTAATTTTATTTTTTTCATAGTTTTTATCTTCCTTTTACGTTTGTATAACCCGTCTTCTTCAATCATAATTAATTTATTCTTGAACAATCTTCCTACCGCACGTTTAAAGCTTCCTTTACTCATTCCAAATACTGCTTTAATCTCTTCTGGATCTGATTTATCAGTAAATTCACAATAACCGTTATTTTCGATATAATCCATTGATAAGCTTGACCATCGCCATCCATCCTTTCATGTGCACGAGGTAAGAATGAACCATTGATTTCTCCGTTATCTTTAACTCCTATAACACGTAGTGTCACTTTCTCACCAAGACGTGGTTCTTTCTCACGTTCACTTTCATGAACAAAAACTTTATAACCATCTTTTGTTAGTAAGAATGTTCCTACACGCATTAAACGATAAGGATAAGCTTCAATATCCTTATTTTTCATACTCTTAGTAGCTTTCGAATATAATGATGCTACGATAGTTTCTGTCGCTAAACGAGCGAATAATTGACCACTGAAGTCACGACGAAGTGTGATAAATAACTCGTCTCCTTCTTTTGGCCAAACACTTCTTAACTTAGGTAAGTCTTCTCCTAAAAGTGGAATTTCACGAGAGAACCCAATATCAAGTCCTACTCTATCTTCCTCCACTTTAACAACTTTACTAAATGCATAATCACCATAAGTAACTTCTGGTATGTTTGGTGTAGCGAATAATTTTCCACTACGTGAAGGATATACGAACATTGAATACTCTTCTCCAATTTCGTAATCATCTAAACTTTCAACGTCAGATTCGTTACAGCTTATTTCTTCTTCATTAGGCCCTTTAAATACTAACGATGAACTCTTCTTTTTCTACTAGTTCTAGGGAAATGAATCTCTCCTGTAATAAATTTAATATCTTCTTTTTCCATTAAGTACCTCTTTCTTTTTATTTTTTTGTTAAATACTTTTACAGTATTATTGTTGAGTATCTTCTCATAAAAAGGCTGATACCTAATATCAACCTTTAAATTAATCGGTAAAAAGTAGTATCAGGGCGTACTACTTTAACCATATTTTTATTTGTTTTAATTGATTTACTCTTTATTTCCTTTGGAAGAAATCTTCTTATTTCATCTTCATTATACCCAACTTGTAATCTCTTATCATCAACAATGATAGGTCGTCTAAGCATTCCTGGATTATCTTGAATAACTTTATATAACTGCTGAATAGACATACTTTCGATATCCAAGTTTAATTTTTGGAACGTTTTTTGATCTAAAAGGAAATTATATCTTCTGTTCCGTGCTCTGTGATAGATAAAATATCTTTAATTTCATCTGTTGTTAGAGCTTCTGAAAAAAATATTTCTTTCCACAAAGTCTATATCATTTTCTATAAGCCAAGCTTTTGCTTTTCTACAAGAAGTACAACTAGGCGATGTAAACAACGTAACTACCACCAGCACTCACACTCCTTTATAAAAAAATAACATTAATATTTTTATAATTCTATATACTACTATATTATACTACATATATTATCGTTTTTACAATATACTATTAGAAAAAAATATTTTTAATTTGTCAACTAAAAACACTTATTTTACATTGTTTCACATGACTCATCCTTGTAAACACAAGCATAATGTTGTACCCTTTACATTTTTTATTTGATTAGTTAAAAATAAATTATATAATAATAAACTCATAAAAAAACTTCTTTACATAATCTAACTATCATATTATACAATCTAAAAACTAAAACATAAATAAAAATCTATCAAAATCCCTATTATTTATCAAAAATTATTATCTAGAACCCTACTTTTATACCTTGTACTGAAATTGACAAAGTATTTTATGTGTGTTATCATAGACATATGCCAGCATGGCGGAATTGGCAGACGCACTGGACTCAAAAATCCAGCGATGGCAACATCGTGCCGGTTCGACCTCGGCTGCTGGTATAATGATTAAGACAAGGTTTTTTAAGCCTTGTCTTTCTTTTTACATTATTAACCGTATTTACTTGAGTTACTAAAAATTACTAGTAAATTTTTTTATTAAACTATCTCAACGGATAATAATCTAAATAGTATATGTATTACGAATATTAACTCAACAATTGAATTAATAAAAAACCCATAATAATCCAACTTGGAAAAGCTGCTGGTAGTATTGCAATTGAAGCCACAAAAAAATAAATTTAATATAAAAAGTATAATAGCAAATTGAAATCAACCCTAGTGCAAAAGCGATTCATAACCCTTATATTTCTGATCATATAGCAGAATTCTCAACGAAGAAGAAAATATTATCGCAATTGCTGATAAAATAAAACCAATAATAACTGTCAGTATTGTAATTATGGATTCAGTTTTATATAAAAACTCCTTGAAAAAAATAAGATACTAATAAACATACAACTACTACAATCAAAGATACATTTCTATCCTTTTTACTTAGCCCTATCATTAGCAAGCTCCTTAATCTCTTTGAATATTTTTCTAACATCCTCCACATCAAATTTACCTGAAATTTTTTTCTGCACTAATATTTATTTTTCTAATAAAATTTTCTTGATTATAAATACATTCAAGTCCTTTATCGTCTTTTACCTCGTATTAGCAATCCGCTAAGAGCATACTTATCTTCTTCCTCCATTAGTTCTTTTAAAAATTTTAGAGGACGAAATCTATGTGAATTTGTTTTATATCTAATGTTAAATCTATATCATCTGTTACCCAGTTAAATCTACTAAGGCAGTCTTTGAATCCGCTGAAAAAGATCGTTTTGTGTTACAAATTTAATTTCCTCAACTGTTTTAATAATTTCTAAAAAGGCAGCTTTCTCCTTATAAATACCTTTCAATATATAATTATTTCCTATAATTTTATGTATAATGTCTTCAAAGTGTTTTTCTAAATCGTATATCTGATAAATACAATAAATTCGTTTTTAAAAATCATAATACACAAATAATTGTTTTTAGCAATTCGATTTCTGTCTCTTTTCTAGGATTTTTCTCTTTCTCTTTTGAGTTTATATCTATAACAAAATCATCTCTAGGTTCTGCACTGCCTGATTCAATAGCGAAAAACACACCATCGCCTTCTTTTCTTATTAATACATGTTCCATTCCTTTTTGGCGAATCTAGATCTTTATCTAACTCTTCTGGGAAATCTTCTTTATTTTGGATACTCCCATCTTAATCCTGAGTTTTTATTTTCTTTTATTAATCTCCAAATGAAAAAGTAATTGTAGTCATACTTATTCTCCTTTATTTTTTTATTATATTATATCACTTCTATAACAGTAAATCATTCAATTCAATAAAACACGATAGTTAAATATAAACTTTTCCATATATTATCTTCACTTAATTTTATTAAGATAATATTTCACAATGAATTTATCATCTTACATACCACTATTTTTGCTTTACAAGATACCATTTCTATGATACTATTATGTATAACAAGATAGTGTGAGTTATAACTTTTATACTAATAACTATAAAACCAAGAAAGGAGGTTTCAAAATGGAAATTAACACTTCTCAAATACTAAAAGGCACATTAGAAGCATGCATATTACAGTTAATTAAAAAAACAAAAGAAATGTATGGCTATGAAATAACTGAACAGCTCTCTAATTATGGACTTGACATGGTTGCTCAAGGAACTATATATCCCCTACTATTAAAAACTAGAAAAGAAAATTTAGTTACTAGTTATTTGAAAGAAAGTAACTTTGGACCTCCGAGGAAATATTATTCTATTACTGATCAAGGTAAAGAATATATAAATTCATTTAAAGATATATGGGGCAATATAAGTACAACAATTACAGAGATTATGAAAGATAAATGATATTAGAAAGGAGGATGCATTATGAATACAGCAAACCTACTAAAACATAATAACGAACTTAGACTACAACTTAATGAAGAAAATAAGAAATATTACGAGGAACTTCTATTCGCTTGTCGGATGAAAAATACTGCAAAAATGAATCTGCTCTAGAAATTCAATTACTAGAAATATTACAAGATTTGATTTTATATCAAAAACAAGGAAAGAGCTTTTACCGATGTTTTTTGGAAATGATATAAACAAATTATCTTCATCAATAATCTCAGAACTACCAAAAGGAAAACAAAATTAAAAATATTTAGATTTTCTCTAGTTTATCTTTTTAATTTTTGATTATTAGTTCTTTAGCACCTTCAATATTTTTCTAGAACTATCCAACCAATTCTAACAATATTATCTATAACATTATTAGTATTAGGTTCATTAATTTGCTTATACCTACTAATTTATAAAAACAGATAAAAATAAGTGGTTTATATATATTTCATCATTAATTATCTTTGAAATATCATTTGGTTTTAATACCTATTCTAGATAAATTAAAAAAATAATTCCAGAATACCTTTCTTTAGAAGTAACATTATCAACTAACTTCTTATACCTCTATGAAAATTTTTAGTGCACTTTTCTTACATATACATTTTTTAACTTTCAAAAATACTATTCTAAAAAGATATAATAAATACACTCGAGCTAAATCTTTAGTCGGGTGTTTTTCATCAAAGTTCACCTAAGAGAAATAATTTTAATTTAAAAAAATAACATTTTTTTCTATTGAATAATTTTTAAACCTGTTATAATAATAAAAACATTATTTTTAGGAGGAAGCCATGAATAATTCGATTTTCGATAAATTAAAACGTGCTGAACAAGGTGCTAAACTTAGTATTCTGTCATATTTATTGCTGACCATTTTTAAAACTTTGTGCTGGTCTGTTTTTTTAAATCTTCAGCCTTAGTTGCCGATGGGATTAACAATGCTACCGATGTAATTTCATCAGTATGTGTCCTTATCGGTTTAAAAATTTCTAGAAAAACCAGCTGATGAAGATCATCTATACGGTCACTTTAGAGCCGAGCTTATATCTACATTAATAGCTTCAGTTATTATGCTATATGCAGGGATCGAAGTAGTAATGTACGCAATAAAAAAAATCATCTCAGGAACGATTGAACAACCTAACCTACTTTTCTGCTGTGTAGCTTTTTATAGCGAGTGCTATTATGCTTGGGGTTTTATTTCTATAATATTCGTCTAGCTAAAAATCGAAGTAAATCTCTTAAAGCTGCAGCTCTTGATAATCTTAGCGATGCTTTTGTTTCTATCGGAACATTAATAGGAATCATCGCTACATATATCGGACTTCCAATAGCTGATTCAGTAGTCGCTATAATCGTTGGATTACTTATTATTTACACTGCTGTTAGTATTTTTAAAGAATCTACACACGTTCTTGCTGACGGCGTTGATACTGAAGTGATAGATAAGGTTAACGATATTGTAAATGATATTAAAGGTGTAACATCAATAGTAGATACGAAAGGTAGAACTCATGGCTTACTATACTTTATCGATATTACTGTTACTGTCGAACCATCATTAAATGTTAAACAAAGTCACGACATTACTGTGAAAATCAAAAAAGCATTATCTAAAGAATTCTATTATTGTGAAACTTTAGTACACTTAGAACCACATGGTATTGCTTGCCATTCATATTAAAATATTCCAAGGTGAAATTATACTTCTTTTAACTTAAGTTATTTCTAGTATAATTTCATCTTTTTATTGTTCGTACGTTTGACAAAAACTAATACTAAAAAGTATAATTATTGTACATATAAAAGTATTTTTAGTCTTAGTTATTTTTAATTAAATAGCTAAAATAATACTTAAATAAAAATTGAGTTTTTAAATTTATGACACACGCAAAAGCAATATTCTTCGGTGAACATGCCGTCGTTTATGGATATAAAGGAATAACCATTCCCCTTCCACAGATGAACGTCGAAGTTACATTAGAAGATACAGAGACAATTCAACAACGTGATGAAATTTCTAAGTTTTATCGCTGATACATGTGGAAATTGATAAAAAAACAAAAATTAATATAACTAGCACTATTCCTGTAGGACGTGGGCTAGGGTCTTCTGCTGCTCTAAGTATCGCTATTGCACGTGCCAAAAAACTCCCAAATGTACGAGAAATTGCAAATAAATGCGAAAAATTTATTCACGGCAATCCAAGTGGTATAGATGTTAATCAAGTACTTAGTAACACTCCCCTTTTATTTTCGAAAAAAGAGGGAGCTAGTGAGTTAAATTTCGATTTAAACAGTTATTTACTAATTATCGATACAGGTGTTGTTGGAATCACTAAAGAAACTCTAAAACATATAGAAGATAATTATATTGAATACGAGAAATATATTGCTGAATTAGGTGAAATCACTGATTCAGTAATCGAACCATTAAAAATAAAAAAATATCGACCTTGTCGGGCAATATATGTATAAAGCTCATGATTTACTACGCAAACTAGGAGTAAGTCATGCGAGCAATGATGAGGTTGTGGAAATTTGTAAAAACAATAATGCAATTGGTGCCAAGCTAACTGGTGGTGGCGCTGGTGGATGCTGCATTAGTCTTAGTAAAACAAAAAGAAAATGCATTAGAAATTCAAAAATGCATTAAAAAGAGAAAGGATATTCATCATGGATAGTTACAGTTTAGGTTATGCTAACATTGCCTTAGTTAAGTACTGGGGAAAAAATCTAAAAGATCACTGTCTTACCTTATAATCCTAATATTTCTTTAAGATTAGACAATCTTTTATCAAAAACAAAAATCGAAAAATAACAACAATGTTGATGAATTTTATATCAATGACGAAAAACAAAGTCAAGAAGAAGTAGATAAGATGATTAAATTCATCTCTAAATTTACACCTACTGAACGAGAAGCTATAACTATAAGAAGTTATAATACTGTGCCTACTGCTGCAGGACTTTCTTCAAGTTCTAGTGGTACTATGGCATTAGTTCTTGCTTGTAATGAATATTTCAAATTAAATAAAACTACTAAAGAATTAGTTGAAATAGCCAAAAGAAGGTTCTGGTTCTTCATGCCGAAAGCTTCTATAAAGCTTGCTGCTTGGCTTGAGGATGGAAGTGTTGAAGAGTTAGAATGCTCTCTAGACTTCGGAATGATGGTTCTTAGTAGTTAATGAAGATAGAAAGAAAATTTCTAGTCGTGTAGCTATGGAGCGCTGTGTTCAAACATCGACAACATTCGATGCTTGGGTAGAAAAAAAGCTAAAAAGTGATTTTTGCATTAATGAAAGAAGCTCTAAAAGAAGCCGACTTTAAAAATTGGTGAGATTACAGAAAGTAACGCACTAGCTATGCATGGTACAACTTCACATCTACTCCAAGTTTTTCATTCTTAACTGAAGAAAAGCTACATGGCTATGGATATCGTAAAAGAACTACGTTCTAAAAGGTTATAGATGTTACTTCACTATGGATGCTGGCCCAAATGTGAAAGTACTATACTTAAGGGAAGATCGAGATAAATTATATGAGGAAATTTCAAAAATTATGGAAGATAATTTTTGTGCATGGAGTAACATACAGTAAGCTCTATCTTGCTGGTGAATATGCGATTTTAGAAGATTATGCTTCTGCACTAATAACAAGTGTCCCTAAAAATTACAGTATTTGTAGAAGAAAGTAATAAAACTACTATCTTCGATACAATTAATAAAACTTCTGTTAGCCTTTTTGAAGAAAAATAGTAACTTCACACTAGTTCAACAATTTATCAAATTTTTAACAGAATATACAAATAGTGATAAAACATTTGCTCTACTATTTTCAATGAACTTCATAGCGATGATAAAATACGGTCTAGGTTCGTCTGGCGCTGTTCTTGTCGCTATAGCTCGAGCAATATTATCATTCGAAAAATATTACATATAGTGATCTAACTATTTTCAAATTGGTTGCCCTATTTAATATTAAACACAATCTAAGTGGATCTATAGGGGGATGTTGCTGCGAGTATCAATGATGGAATTACCTTCTATCAAAAATTCAATGCCAAATTCGTTAATAATATGATTCACCAAAACAAAACTGTTAAAGAAATAATTAACACAAATTGGGATGGACTTCTTATTGAAAAAAATACATCCTAAAGCTGATTTAAGCATCTTAGCACGATGGACTGGTGAAGCTGTTGATACGAAAAGAGCATGTTAAACTTTGGAAAGAACATAAAGATAATTACAAAGAAGAATTTTAAAGTTTTTGTAGAGACTTCTAATCATCTTGTAAAAACATTAAAAAGAGAATTTAGTAGAAAACAGATGCATCAAATGCTCTTAATACGATAAATAAACTTAGAGAAAATCTATTATATTTAGAAAGTTTCTCTAAAATACCTATGGAAACTAATGCAATGAAAAATTATATCGACTCACATTCTGCTGGTAAACAGAGTGGTTCTGGTAGTGGTGATATTGTATTAGGATTTGAAAAATAACGATAAGTATCAGCTACAACTGAACTTAGAAAAAAACTATAATATACTACGAAAGGATTAATTATGAGAAAAAGATCATATTAGATTAGCACTTGCTGATAAAACAAAAAGTAACTAGCTTGGACTCATACGCAATTGATTACAATAGTATTCCACTTTTCGGATTAGATGATGTGGACACTTCTACATCAGTTTGTGTAGATCGTTGAATATCCATTCTTCATCAATGCTATAACTGCTGGTGGAGAAGATTGTAATAAAATTAATCAAGATTTTTATGGAAGTTAGTAAAAATGTGGAATTAAATTTTTCCCAGGATCATATTCTCAGCTCTTAAGAGTAAAGAAGACGAAGAAGCTTATCCTAAAGGCTATTCGGTAAACTTAGGATTAGATAAAGATCCAAAACTTGTTTTTAGAAGCAATTGAAAAATCACAAGCAAAATATATTCAACTTCATACTAATCCTCTTCAAGAAATCGTTATGCCTGAAGTGATCATAACTTCGAAAGTTGGTACGCCAACCTAAAAGAAGTCAGCTCTAAATCTCCCTATTCCTGTAATCTTAAAAAGAAACAGGTTTTGGCATGAACGAAGCTACTATTAAACTAGCAATCGATTTAAATATTCCAGCTGTGGACATCAGCGGTATGGGTGGAACAAACTTCGCTAGAATCGAAAATGGACGAAGAACTGATAAATCAACTTACCTAGAAGCAATTGGATACACTACAGCAGAAAAGTCTAGAAATCGCCTACTCTTATAAAGATAAAATAGATATTATCGCAAGTGGTGGTATTCGTAATCCTCTAGATGTTGTAAAATGTCTAGCTTTAGGAGCTAAAGCAGTTGGTGTTTCTAAAATTTTCTTAGAAATTCTTCTGGACGAAGGAAAAGATGCCCTAATTCAAGAAATCGAAAAATGGAAAAAAGAAGTTAAGTTCTTGATGATACTTATGAATGCTAGAAACATAGCTGAATTAGATAAAAATAAGAAAAAAATAGAATTCTAAAAAGAAGATTCCGTCCGTATTGAATGGAATCTTCTTTTGTTTATGCTGAGGGTAGACTCAAAAATCGGGATTTTGTCGAGTCACTCCACACAATTTATTAGATATCTAAAAAGCTTTTATAATGCAAATTTAGATATCAATAAATCACTGAATCTATAAGCTCTCATATAAACTTTGTTACTTTTGGGATATCCCTTCTACTTTTTGAGCTTCTTCTAATGCTGCTAGTCTTTTAATTGCTTTATTTAAATCATCTTGTAAATCATTAATTTTATTTTTATTCTTCTGATTTTCAGCAATTAAGCTACCAGCATGAAATTAATAACATAATATTTAAACAAATAATCGCAAACATACTATTCTCCTAGTGATAATAATTAAAATAAGAATAACACAATTTCTTTCTTTTAACAAGAGCAATCCTACTCCATTATATAAAGATATAAAAACCTCATCTTTCGATGAGGTCCTTATTTTAAATAAATCTAAAAAGAGGAAAGTTTTTAGATTTTTATTAATAAATTGCGTGATAATTACCAATTATTAATATTTACGTTTTCTAGCCGCTTCAGATTTTTTTCTTACGACGAACGCTTGGTTTTTCATAAAACTCACGTTTACGAACTTCTTGGATAGTTCCGTTTTTTAGAAACAGCACGTTTGAAACGACGTAGTGCATCTTCTAGTGATTCATTTTTACGAACTACAGTTTTTGACATTGGATTTCCCTCCTCCGATACTACAAAATCTTAATTTAATACTTAATTAAATGTTTAAGATATAAAATAAATACAAAAACATTCAATCAATAAGACTGCTTTTTAAGCAATCTACTTACATATTGTATTATATTCTTACGTTCTTGTCAACCTTTAATAGCAATTTATTAACATATTTCTACGAAAATAACCTTTTCATTTATACATTAATGATGCTATTTTTCTAATAACCAATTTTTAAATTCTTCAATAAAATTAGCATAACCTTCTTTATTTTTATGACTAGGTACTTGAGCTAAAAATACTTGATTTGGCAATTTAGTTTGACCTTTTTTTAGTTATTAAAATAATAGCTTTTTGTTGAGATGCATTTTTGAACATCTCATCAGGTAAAGTAATTACCGCATTTAAATTAATATCTTCTTCTAAAAATTTCTTGAAATTGTCTTCAAGCTCAAGAACTTTTTAGGTACTACTAATACTCTACACCATTATCATTTAAATAATTAGATGCTTGCTCAATGAATAGTAAAGCATTTTAAGCTATATCCTTCAGCACTACAAAGTTTATAGTTTAGCTATTATCCTCATCAGCATAATAGCCAAAAGGTACATCACTGATGATAACATCTTGTTTTTTTAATATTTAAAGGTTTAAGTGCATCTTGATTAATAATCTCAACATTAGTTTCTAATAAATTGAAAAATATTTTTGTTGTAATCTAGCATAGTCATTATCAACATCTACAGAAGTTAATTCGTAGTCACCTTTTGATAAGGCAGCTAAGTTAATTAAGAAGTTTCCACTTCCACTGGCAAAAATCAGCTACAGAAATTTTTCTCATTATTGTATAAACACTCTAAAATATGAGATACATACATAGTAATAACTTCTGGTGTAATGTCGTAACTTGGATTATTTAACTCTTTAAGAGCTTTTTAATAGTAAAAACTGATAAGCTTTTTAATATCCTCTTTAGAGAAATTATCGACAATATCAAAATAATCTTCATCATTCTCAAAGTTAAGTAATTTACTAAAGAGTCAAAATACAACCCTTCACCTTTATTCTCTTCTACCTGTTTATCTACCTTTAAAAATAATTTTTCTAAATCTGACATGGTTCCTCCTTATTCATTTTCAATAATATTTTTTTAATACTGGTTCTAATTTTGAAATTATTCCAGTTACTAACGCATTTCCCATCATAAAATATCTTCGACGCATAGGCATAGTGTTAGTCCAATTAGGGTGGGGACATTTGTATCATCTCACACTCTACTTCTGTCAAAATTCGATATTTTTTTATTAGTTTCATCAAATACTATGTGAGATGAACGATTAACAGTTCCCTCACTTGTTAGCATTGTTCTAGCAGGTTCTTTAATATTTTTCAGGAAAAACTCATTGCTCCTTCACTATAAATGTATTTTATGCCCCTGTTTTTGATTCACGCTCTATTCTTTTTAGATCCTTTTAAATATTTCCATTTATCTAATTTATCTTCTTCTGCAAAAGTATTTGCTTAAGTCTTCATCATTATATTTTTCTGCATTTTTTAATAACTTCTAGCTGAATAAACTTCAGATTTTTCTTGGAGTTACATCTCTATGAACGATCTTTCCATCTATCATCATTCCAGTATCTAAAAACTTTCCATCTTTATAATTTTCTGTTACATCTAATGCATCAGAATAAGTATTAATATCTGTATTGAATAGAATATCTAATTCACTTTCCGTTGGAAAAACTTTCTCAAAAATACTGTTTTCTAGGTTTTGTTCATTTTTTATACTCTTAGAATACTTTGTATTTTTTTTAGAAGCAAAAATAAATACCCTTCTACGTTTCTGTGGCATTCCATAATCACCAGCATTTATCACTCTCCATTGTACATAGTATCCTAATTCATCGAACGTCTTTAGCTAATTGCAAAGTCACGCCCTCTTTGAGAGGCTGGAGATTTTAATAATCTATCTACATTCTCAAGAAGTACAAATGGAGTATTTTTTTCTACTAATACGTCTCTTATATCCCAGAAGAGTACACCTTTTTTCCCAGCTATTCCCTTTTCACCACTTAAAGAACGTGCAACTGAGTAGTCTTGACAAGGAAATCCTCCAACCAATAAGGTATGATTTGGAATTTTTCTTATCAACTAAATTAATATCTTCATTTGAACAGTCACCTTCTCCAAATCTCGTTGTATAGCATTCAAAGGCGTGTTGTGTCTTTGTTGAAGGTTCAAATTGATTCGCCCAAACAAAATTCCATCCACCCTTTTTCTATAGCTTTTTCCACTTTTTATCAAATTCAGCTTATTTGATTTAATCCAACTCTGAATCCACCAACTCCAGCGAATAATTCTACAACATCTAAATTCATGTTATTCTCCTTCAATTATATCCTGAATATTCTTTAAAACATACTTTTTATTTAACCAAAAACATTGTTTTGTCATCTTATTTCCATTTGGCAATTCATCCATATCACTCTCTGTACCATTACCATATTTTTATTCCATTTATTACATATGCTGACCTTTGCGCATGTGGTCTTAGATGGAATATTTGTAGTTTCTTTTGATTTTAATAAGTTATTACTTATTCTATTATCTTTTATTTCAAATTCAATCCCATCTATAAATTGCGATTGATATCTTTCCCACTCGAGTTTTCCAATTCCTCTAAATCTGATATTGGCATATTCCAAAATTTAGAACCCTATTAACTCATATTCTCCTGACATATTTTCTTTAAATACAACAAATAGAAATCTTTTTTTCATAAAAAAATAATTATATAGTTCTGAACTATCAAAGGTCTCTTGAACAAAATCTAAAATTTTAAATTTTTGGAAATGACATACTCTCTCTAGGATTACCTTTTTATCTATCCTTATTGTTTTTTTATTCCTATATTAGCTTTTTCAAATTCTTCAACATTATCAGTCTTAACACCAAGCATTCTTGTTATCAAACTACTATTTGCTTGTTTAGAATTCTTATTGATTTCAAATTGACAATATAGTTCCTCTTCTGTTTTTCCTTTATATTCATTAATCTTGTTTAATACTACATTATCAAAAGTTTCTTCTTTCAATTCTGTATTTTTCAAAATAGAATCATATGTATTAATTTGTCCAACAACATAATTATTAATCACATATGACATGTATGATTGTTTTAATGAGTATGCTCTTCTTTTTCGCAGGAATTTCACTATAATATTGCTTTTTGCTCACTTTTTCTTAGCTGTTGCTCCTTTGGTACATGCACCTAAATATTTTTGTATCACCTTCAGATAGTTCATGTGCTCTACCTTGTTGAATTTTTGTAATAATTGTAGAATAATCCTCTTTAATAATTATTAAATCTTCCCTACAGTTCTCTGATAAAATAGAAAACAGTTTTACATATTCTATACTATACTCTGTTCTTAAAATATCTTTTTCTCTTAAATACAAAATTAACAACATTAATCTCATTTTTCTAGTACATGAGATTTTTCAAACACTAGTTCAACAGGTCTATCATTAGGTATCATAGTAATAACTAATCTTTCTCCTGCCTTTAAACTACCATCTCTTTTTCTCTATTGGTGTTACCTTTTAATTCTGTACCAGCTTCTAAAAATCAGGATTAGAATCACTATTTGGTTTGTAATAAAAAAATAATATTCTTCTAACAGATTTCCTAGACTCACCTTTTCCCTCTAGGATTATTAAAAATATGCTATTTTTTTCTTGAAGTTCATTCTTTTCTGAGTAACCAATACCACTTTCTCTTATCTCACTATTTGAATAATAGTCTTTTAGTACTTCAAAAACTTTTTCCTTCTAATTTTTAGCATATTTCTCTATAGCCAATGGATTATGTTTATCATAAGGTAAATTCACAATAATACAGCTCCTATCAAATAATAATTATTATACCATAATTTTTATAAAGCTTCATCTCTAATAAAATTCTCGTGCAATTTTTACAATCTCGTAGCGATTCTCGTGTGCCAGTTATTAAAACTTCAACTAAAAAGAATATGCTCTACTCTACATATTCTTCTCTTATATTTTATTTAGCATACACTTCTATCCACATCAACCAATATCCAATCTCTTGTGTCTGCTATTTGTCGTCCGTCTTCGATTAGCGTTGTATTGAAGTTAGGTGCGAAAGTTTGAACGTTTCGTGCTCACTCTCAGCACATATCCTACCCAGTATCCATAAGTAGAATTCGGTGTGATAAAGTATTTATCTGTTGCGTATAATTGTAAGAAATTATCTTGAATATCTCGATCTTCGACTACTATTTCATTCGAAAAACTAAATAATACTTTTTAATTTTGGAGCTAATTCTTCTTTACACCAAGTTGTGTCATCTGAAGTTATTCTTACTGTTAAATCAGAAATATTACCTTCTTTTTCTTTAATTATTTCTAAACAATCGACAACATACTTGACCGCGTCATAGCCATATTTCTCTGCTCTATCTCCATCTAAAAAAAGTCCGTTCTTCTTATCGCTATTGTTATATTTTTTATTATCAAACTGGCTAGATAGTTCTTCTACTTTTTCTAAAAAGATATTCCTACAAAAATGAGTCCAATACCTCTGCATCATAGTCTTGCCCTGATATTTGGTAATAATCGAATGGTTCTAGCTCACAACCCTTGCGCTTTTCCAAATAACTCAGCTGTTTTTCGGAAAGAAACTTTGTGCAAATTTAAAAATAACCTGTTCTTAGTACATAGCTTTCTTCTATACCAGCTAATCTATCTTTATGTGCTTGCATTAATACAAATAGTAGATTACCAAGTTGGAATCCTCTATCGTTATAATAAACTTTCATTCTAAATTTCCTTTCCTATATTTTTGTTTCATGAAATATTTACCCAAAAATGTATCCTCGTTTGGATTTTTTTATAGAGATCTTTAATCTGTTTTCCTGTAAATACTTCTGTCTCAGATATACTAGTTTTTAATCCTTGTGATACTTCCATATTTTTCTACAAGAGTTTGAGCTAACGTGGAAATCGGAGTAACCTGAAAAATCTTATCATCTGGATAAATATCTACTATATTTGGCAACTTTTTCTAGTAAATTCTTTTGGTAATTCATTATATAGTTCCCAAAGATTAGTATTCCCTATCCTTTTATAATAATTCATTAATTCAGGTAATTTTTGAATATAATCATCAAATAAGAAACTCCACTGCTTCGTAATAATATCACTGATAAAACCTTTATTTAAACTAGTTCCATATAGAGTATCTACCAAATAAACTATGTAATTACTATGATGAACTAGGACACTATCTAGCACCTTTTTGAACTTTTCCATATAGTTTTTTTCCGCTTCATAAATAACTGATTGTGATGATATTAGAATAAATTTCTTCGTTTTTATTTCTTTTATTATTCTACACAACTCTTCTATATCTTTTGTCACTGTTATCAAGTCCTAAATTTGTTTTTAGCTTTCCTGAAGAGGGGCTGCATATAGTAATGTCATATTCGCTATGTAGGATATCAGTTATATTTCTCCTATTAAAAGTATTCACATGTAGATTATCTATTTTTAAGTAACTGATTAAATATTTCCTCACCTATTGATCCTGTCGCACCTATTAAAGCAATGTTTTTCATTATTTCACATCGCTTTCTATAATAGCTATCACTTCGTCATAAGATAGACTTCCCTTATCTTTTTCCGAAATTATCGGCGTTGTAGTCATATCCCAAGGTAAGTTAAGTTTTTGGATCTAATGGAGTAATACCTAAGTATTTTTTTCATTTGGATTATAATATCCAGTTACAATATAATTCAATATTCCATTTTCTACTAAAGATTGTGCACCGTTAGCTACTCCTTCAGGAACGAATACCACCATACCAGGCTTCATATCAAGAGACATTACCTTTTTATATGTAGCAGATTCACGGCGTAAATCTACAAAACACATTCTAAATGTTCCCCATGCAACTGTCATTAGTTTCGCCCACCCTTGACAGTGCATACCTCTTAAAGTTCCTTTATTCGATACTGAAACATTGTTTTGCAGATCATTATTAAAGAACTCTTCTGGTACCCCAAATTTTATTAAATCATTTTTCTTCCAGATTTCTAAAAAATATCCTCTATCATCGTGGTGAAGTGAACTTGTCAAAACTAACAATCCATCGATACTATTGCATTCTTTACATAAATCCATTCCCTAAACCTCTTCTCTATATAAGTCTACTTTTATATTATCATACTTCTTTTGTACAAACAAGTTGAAGAAAACTAAGAAAAAAAGAAAGATCTGTATAATCAAACTTAATCGAATTTTCTAGGAAATAAAAAAATTCATTTGATTATATAGATCTTATTTTCTAAACTTTTTAAAAGTAAACTAAAACGTCAAAACTTCTGTTTTAATTTTTCTTACTCAAATACCTTTATAAATCTTTTTGAACTTTATCACAAGTATAACCAATATGTTCATAAAAATTTATGCGCTTCTTCACGTTTCATTGCAGAATTTAATCTAACAAAGCTAATATTATTATCTACGGCATATTCTTCTAACTCATTCATAAGTTTTCTCCCTATTCCCCTACCTTGAAAAATCAGGATTAACAGCAAGTCCTAAAATATTTAATCCTAGATCACTATAGAAACTTTCATACATTTGAGCATGAACAAATCCTATAATCTTCCTTGTATTTTTCATCTTCATAACCGATAATAATATGTTGTTTCTTATCATTAGTTAACTTCGCTATTTGTTCTTTTACGTTTTTCAACATCTACATCATAACCTAATGCTGCTTTACAAATTTTTGCTACTTCTTGTGTATCTTCTATATTTATTTCCCTAAACATATACTCACCTTCTGGTTTTTATCAAATATTATTTAATGTGCACTTAAATTCTATCTTTACTTGCGCTTCTATTAAAAGCTTGTTTAACTAAATCGAATTCTCTAGTACGAAGTGTTCTCATATCAAGAATTAATTCATTGTCTTTAATTCGTGTAATAGTAGGTATTTCTACTTCTAAAAGTCGTCTTTCTAATTCTGTTGCACTTAGTCTTGGATGTTCTAATTTTACCACAACACTTTCTAAGTAACTTGCTGGATAGCTTCCTCCACCGACTTCTGCCTTATCTTCAGCTATTGCGATCTTGAAGTCTAAATCACTAAGTCTTGTTTTTTTAAGACATCTGCTTTTACCAAATAAACGTTCTTTTTGATAATGAAATCATGTGCAACGTCGGAATGTGTTCTAGTGCTTCTTTTTCATCTAGATATAGTTTTAATGTAGCTTCTAATGCAGCTAGAGTCATCTTATCTACACGTAGTGTACGAGTAAGCTAGTTCTTTTTCATTTTTTTCTATATATTCTTTTTACCAACTATAATACCTGCTTGTGGTCCCCTAGAAGTTTATCACCACTGAAAGTTACTATATCAATACCACTATCAAGAACTTCTTTTTACAGTTGGCTCGTATGGTAAACCATATTTAGAAAAAGTCAACGAGCTGACCGCTTCCTAAGTCATTTATAGACACTAGTTCATTTTTCACGAGCAAGGTAAGATATCTCCTCATTAGATACTTCTTTAGTAAATCCTAAAAATCTTATAATTACTAGTATGAACTTTTAACAATGCTCCTGTATTGTCATTAATCGCATTCTCATAATCTTTTAAGTGTGTTTTTGTTCGTAGTTCCTACTTCAATAGGAGTACCACCACTTAGTTTTTATAATTTCAGGAATTCTGAATGCTCCACCGATTTCTACTAGCTCTCCACGAGAAACTACTATTTCTTTATCTTTAACAAGTGTATTTAACGTTAATAGTACAGCCGCCGCATTGTTGTTAACTCAAGGACATCTTCTGCACCTGTTAATTTTTTTGATAATATCAATAAGGTGGACATAACGACTTCCACGTTTTTATTATCAATATCAAACTCAAGATTAGAATAGTTAAATGCTACACTCTCAATATTTTCTTTAATCTTCTGACTTAGTAAACTACGACCTAAGTTTGTATGTAAAATTGTCCCAGTTGCATTTTATCACTCGACGTAAAGAATTTCTGTCTTCTTTTTACTATTTGTGTAACTTCTACTACAATTTTCTCTAAACTTGGAACTTCGAATAATTCTTCATTTTAGTATTTCTTGTTTAATTCTATCAATATATTCTTTTATCGCTGATTTCACCACTACTTCTGCATATTCATTTATTAGTGCTTTTACTTCATCTAATAATAAAATTTTTATTTATTGCTGGGAATTTGTGATAATAATTGTTTTGACATAATAATTCTCCTAAATTTCTTTTTGCTAATGTTTTTTTATAGCATTAATAGCATAATCTACTCTTCTTCTGTATTCATACTAGAAAAAGAAAAATCTTACTATACCTGTTCTTTTGTCCCTAATACCTCATGCATCAGAGGGGCGTAATGTGCTCCAGGTCTAACAGCAATGTCATATTCTTCTGCAAGTACATCTGCAACATCTGAAGCTGAAATACCTTTGAAGTTCAATGAAACTACTGCTGACTGTTCTTTTGTAAAATCTCCATAAAACTCTAAACAATCTAAGTCTTTTTAATTCGTTATAGAATTTGTTAGCAAAGTTCATCTGTTTTTTTATAAAGATTTTTCTATTCCTGTCTATTTATATATTTTATTCCTCATGTAAACCTAAGATTCCTGCAGTGTTGAGCGTACCGCTTCTAAGCGCAGCGGATATTCTCCTGGATGTTTCTCATCGAAAGTTCTAACTCCACTTCCACCGACTTTAAATCTCTTAATTTCAGGTTCTTTAAGTCTTACACTAGCCCACCAATTCCTTTGTGGTCCGTATAAACTTTTATGCCCAGTAAAACATAGAATATCTATGCCTAATTCATCTATATTGATAGGCACTACCCCAGCAGTTTGCGAAGCATCCACAACTGAAATAATATTATGTTTTTACATATAGCCGCAACTTTTTCCAAGTCTACTATATTCCCTGTAACATTCGAACCATGAGTGATAGCAATCATTTTTGTATTAGGTTTGATAGCTTTTTCTAACTCCTCATAGTCGATTAAACCTGTTTTTCCAGCTCTAACAATCGTATAGTCACATCCTATTGTTTCATGAGCTAAATAAACTGGTCTTAATACTGAATTATGTTCCATAGAAGTCGTAATTACGCGATCTTCTTTTTCTAATAATCCTAATATTGCTATATTTAGACTTTCTGTAGAATTACTCGTAAATACTACTCTATCTTCATCTTTCAAACCGAAGAATTTTTGCAATATCATTTCTTGCTTCAAATACTTCTCGAAAAGCGTTATTCGCTTCATAATAACTACCTCTTGATGCATTTGCATATTTCGCCGATGATAGTACTTCATAGACTTTGTCCGCTACTTCTTTAGGTTTTTAGCGAAGTTGCTCCATAGTCGAAAATAATAACTCATACCCTTACCTTATCTAAGTCAATTTTTGTACGATGACTTAGCTCCCTTCTTTATTTATTTTTTTCGCTAATACTCGATAATTTTCTACACGTCGAGTAATTCCTAGTTTATCGATATATTCTAAAAATAGCCATAGAATATTTTCTACTAGAACCTGTCATATCTCTAAATTCAGCTAATCCCATTTGTTCATTTACTTTAAAGTGATCTTCTACTTTTTTGAATAGCTTCTTTTTAATACATTAGCATGTAATACTAAATCAGCATCTAATCTAACTATTATATTGTCGATTAGAGATTCTAATATCTCAACTTTCGGTTTTTCTCCGTTTGTTAAATCTTTAATAGTCGGTGGTGTAAATCCTCCTTCTAGTAAAGCCTTCTCTATTCTTTCTTTTTCAGCCAATTGTTTCTTATCATAATTAACTACGAAAATCTTTTTCAGCTACTAAAGTTACCTTCTAGTCGAATTTCGTTGTTCGCTATAAATCAGATCAAGTAGCTCTAATGTTTCTTTTTGAGAAAGTTTAAACTTAGAAAGCACCTCAATTTTTAGGAATACCAACTTTCAATTTAAATCTATTATGATATTCTACTAATAATTTTTCAGTTTTTCTAATACTTCTTCATATTTTTTTCTTATGAATATATCCTAACTTAGTCTCATAAACTGTAGCTGTTTCTATTAGTTGTGCTATTGATTCCACTATCTCTTCTTCTGGAAGTTGTAAATCTTTTTACAATACTATCTTTAGAAACTAAATAGTTATTATGTGATAGTATATAGTTAGCTATTAAATCTGATGTATTTCCTTCAAGTTGCACTTTAAGTTTTTCAAGAATTTCTTCATTAAATCTACTATGTTTTTGGACTAGCATCAAGAATTACCCCTCCACCCTATTGTAATCATTGGTGAATAAGTACGAATGATAAATTTATCATAATTTTTAACTGCTATTTCATCTTCTAGTCTAAGTTGAGCAAAACTACTCTCTCCTGCTTTTTAATAAGTCAGTCCCAAGTGGTACAACCCTTGCCATGACTTCTTCAGTACCTATGTATACACGCACTCTATCCCATAGTTCAAGATTAGCTCTCTCATCATTGATTAATTTAATCTCACTATCTAGCATATAAGTTCTTGTTAATGAATCTGCAGTTGCTAGCGTGTCTCCACGTTTTACATCATCAAACTTGATATTCGCTAAGTTTATGGCTGTTCTTTTGACCTGCGTAGGCTTTTTTTCTACATCTTTTGCGTGAACTTGTATATTTCTTACTTTTTGTTTTTTATACCTTTTGGATAAATAACAAGTTCATCCCCTACATTTACTACACCTTCCGTAAGAGTTCCTGTCACAACTGTTCCGAATCCTTTTTACCTGGAATGAACGGTCGATATTAAGTCTAGCATTTTTCTCTATATTTTTAGCTTCGATATCTTCTGTTTTTCTTATCAATTGTTTCTAATAGATTGTCTAAACCTTTTTTTACTAATTGAGTCTACCTCTATAATTGGAGAGTTCTCAAGAACTGTTCCAGCGATGAATTCTCGAATATCTTCTTTAACAAGTTCTCGATATTCTTCTTCAACTAAATCTATTTTTGTCATTACGATAATGTAGTTTTCAATTCCTAGTAACGTTAAGATATCAATATGCTCCTTCGTTTGAGGCATTATACCTTCTCTTGAGTCAACTAGTAATAATACTAAGTTTATTCCACTAACTCCAGCTAGCATATTTTTAATAAATTTTTTTCATGTCCAGGAACATCAACTACACCACATCTTTTTCCACTTGGCAAGTCAAAATAAGCAAATCCAAGATTTATCGACATTCCTCTGTCTTTTTCTTCTTGAGTAGTATCTGTTTCAATACCACTTAGAGCTTTTTATCAGGGTCGTCTTCCCGTGATCTATATGCCCTGCAGTACCAATAATTACATTGTTATTCATACAATTCACCTTTACACATTATATTAAGAATAGAGATTATGAGAGAGAACTTTACAAAATAGATTTTTAAACTTTCTCTATAATAACCTCTATCCAAAAATTTTATTTTAATTTATAATCTTTTAATTCTGTTATTATTCTTTTGATTCCAGCTTTTTCTAGAATAATACAAACCACGATATTCGATTTTTTCATCCTCTAACATTCTTACAACATTATCGAAATTATCCCAAGCTGTTTTTAGCATAAATCCACAACCTACACCTATAGATGGATGTGTTGGAATAAGTGATGCTCCCATTTCTCTTTCTAGACAAATGTTATCCGCCTTTATTGAATCGTGTGTACTATTAAAAACTACTAATCCTTCTTCTACCATGCTTCCTCCTACGGTTGAATTACTTTGTTAGCTTTTCTCATGTCTTCTACGATGAAGTACATGTTTGTTGGATTTCCAACCGCTAAATCAATATTGTGGTAGTCAATACATGCACCACAGCAAACTATCTCTACCCCACCTTCTTCTAGTGTTTTTAGCTCTTCTAGTACGTGGCTTCGAGTTTTATCTACTAAAATTCCACCGTTATTGTAGAAAATAATTTTTTTAGGAAGAACTTCTTGTTCACCTAAAGCATAAAGATATGCTTTAATTAATCTTTACCCTAGTTCTTCACTACCATGTCCCATTTGATCTTTTGTTAATCACAACGATATAACTGTCATCTTTAACTACTGGTAAAACTTCTAATTGCGGCGTTTCTTCTCTTGTAATTTCAACTTTGAAGCCACCTTCAATATCAGAAACTTTGAACTCATAACTATTTTTATCAGCAAATTTTCTAAGACTTTCTACACTATCTTCAGTTTTTACTAATAAAAGTTACTTTCGTATCTTCTTCTAGTGCACGTGTAGCTTGAGTTACAGGAACAACGCATTTATCACACAATGTATCCACGACTACACCTTCGTTAACATCTCCTTAGAAATAGTAACGATATATTTATCTTTTGCTTCTTCTTTCACTGAGAAATTGAATCCTAATTGTGTAGCCATTTTTTTCTAAGTTTTGAGTAGCTATAACATTGTCTACGATTGTTTCTACTACATCATTTTCTAGTAATAATTTTTGTTTGAATAACTGGCATTGGACATGCTAAACCTTGTGCATCTAAAATTTCTTTTTCATACTTATATTCTCCTATTGTCTTCTGAGTTATTTAATAATAACTGCTTTTTCTTGTTTTTCATAACTTTTCCTACTATAGCACTCTTTAATTTCAAGAGTATTTAGTTTTTCTAATAATTCGTACGCTTCACTTTCTGGTAAACTTATTAAAAGTCCTCCAGATGTTTGTGGATCATACATTATTTCTTCTAATGCAAAGTCTTTAATCTGATATTCTACATTTGGCTCAACGAATGTTCTGTTAAGTTGCCCTCCGCAGTTATAACAAATTCATTTGCACATTTATACGCTTCTTCGATATATGGAATATCTTTTCGAATATACTTCTGCTGAATGTTTACCATCCAACATTTTCTACAAGATGTCCTAAAAAAACCGAACCCAGTAATATCTGTACAACTATTAACATTAAAAATCTTTCATCATTTGAGCAGAATATTTATTAAGTGTTGTCATTTGTTTAACACTTTGAGCAAATGCTTCTTCTGAACATTCTTTTTACCATGTGAGCTGTATTAATAATACTTACTCCTAATGGTTTTGTTACGATTAATAAATCTCCTACTTTACAATTGTTATTTTGTAATATTTTTATCAGGATGAACAATTCCTGTCACTGATAATCCATATTTTGGTGTAGCATCGTGAATAGAGTGTCCTCCTGCAAGAACCCCTCCTGCTTCATGAACTTTTTCCGCTCCACCTTTTAGTATTTGATGTAAAATCTCTAAGTCCATATTCTCTGGGAAAGCTACTATATTTAATGCTGAGATAACTTCTCCACCCATTGCATAAACGTCACTAAGCGCATTAGTCGTTGCAATTTGCCCATATAAATATGGATCATTTATCATTGTTGTAAAGAAATCTAATGTTTGAATAATCGCCTTATCTTCGGAAATTTTTATAAACTGCTGCATCATCCGAAGACTCATACCCAACTATTAAATTTTTTTATCTTCTTTTTGGAAGGTCTTTTTAGTATATCTGATAAGGCTCCCGGCCCTATTTTCGAGTTTCAACCTCCACACACAATCATGTTCATTTTCTTCTCTGACATATTTACCTCCTATACTACTACTTATCTATAATTATACTACTTCACACTATAATTTAAAAAGTATTATTTAGTTTTTTTAATGTAAAATAGACAACTAACAGATAGTAATTTTCATCTGTTAATTGTCTATAATTTTATTTATTATTTTTTTGAAACTCACGTGAACGTAGTCATAGTGGTTAGCAGTTACTCCACCACGGTTAGGGCATTATGTTCCATGTATTTGCTGGTCCATAAATGTTTTGTTGTGGCATATAGAATCTTTTGTTTCCAGATAATATAATAAACTCCAAGTTCATCCATGTGTTTAGTTAAGTACTCTGCAAGTTGGTCACCTTGTGCTGAGTTTACAGGTACCATGAAGTCTACAGCCATACCAGAGTTATGTCCGTGACCGGTACCATCGTCGTCTCCCGCTCTAAATAGTGAGAAGCTTGTTATTCCGAATTTCTTCGCTAAAGCTACTTTCATCTTTTTAGTATGAGGTTAATCCATTCATCGCAGGATCGCTAATTCAGCAGCAGTTACTTCTGGTAATCCACCAGCTACTGTAGTTGTTTGTTTTGCTTCAGCTGTCTTTTTTTAGCTTCGGCTTCTTTTCTCTGCTTTTGCTTCTGCTTCTTGTTTTGCTTTTTAGTTCTGCAGCTTTCTTAGCTTCGGCTTCTTTTTCCGCTTTCGCATCTGCTTCTTCTTTTAATTTTGCGTCAGCTGCTGCTTTTTGTTTCTGTTGCTGGCTTTCTGCTTCTTTTGCTTTCGCCTCTGCTTCTTGTTTTAATTTAGCATCAGCCGCTGCTTTTTGTTTCTGCTTCACTCTTAGCTTCAGCTTCTTTTTGCTTTCGCATCCGCAGCTGCTTTTTACTTCAGCTACTTTCTTAGCTTCGGCTTCTTCTTTGCTTTTTGCTCAGCTGTTACTTCTCTCTTATCAGCAAGTTGATCAGAGTTGTTTTCTTTTCAGTATTCTTATCTACTGGCTTAGCCGCTTGTTCTTGAGAATCTACAACTTCTACATCATAACTTACTGTAGTGTTAAAAGTATGATTCCTAAAAGTTACAACAGATTTAACAGTTTCTCTTTTAACTGCAGTATGTGGTAATTTTCTAGTTGGTATGTCAGCATTTTATGTCGATTTCATACTCTACTACTTCTCCTGCTTTAATAGCTTCTTTTTTACTAAATATTCTTTTCTATCTTCTGTAGTTACTCTTGCTACTACATTTGTTACGTTTTTAGCTGTTGTAAGTTTCACATAATAGTGTCCATTTTTTTCATAAACACTAGCTTTTTACATCTTTTTTTATTAACATTAACTGCTGCATTATTAACTTCATTAGCAACTGTAACTGCTCCAGATGCTCCAACTAATAATACTAACCCTGTTAATATTCTTCTAGTCAATTTCGTTTTACTCATTAAATTTCTCCTAAAATTTATTGTTGTGTCAATTATATCTGATTTACATATTTTAATCAATAGAATTTCTGATTTGTAATAATCTCCAATTTCCATTACAGCAATGTTACAAACTTCAATTTAGTTACATTAGCACCATAGTAAGCTTTTTATAATATAATAAGTTACATTTGTAGATACGCTCTTCGGTTTTGTAATGAATTTGTAACATATAAAAAAGCCAACTAACATCTAACTTTTAGAATCTTTTTATAAATTCTCTAGAGTCTTGATATTAGTTAGCTATATATATTAATTTATTATTTTTATTTACCGTTTAGAAAAACTTTTGTTGATCCATCTAAGTATTTACCTGCTTTTGGAGTAGTTCCATTAAATACTCCATTTGAGCTTTAGTGTTGTACAAGATACGCTATACCATTTTTTATTGTTACTCCTGCTCCAACATCTTTAGCAGTTTCATCTAATAATGTATTTCTGTGTCCATATGGATAAGCAGCAACTACATTTCCAATTTCTTTGAATAAAATATCAAATAAATTTTTGCGCAACTTGTTCAGGTGTTCCTGAATCGCTTTGATATTGCTATATTAGCTAAAATGTAGTTAGCATATCCTGCTGCTCTAGCCGCATTTGTTTCGTATTGGATTGTTCCATTTGGTCCGTGAATATTTCCATCGATTGCACGAGTAGGTACATCAGCACTTCTATTTTTAGAAGAAGTATTTAATGCTGCATTTTCAGATAGTGCTGGTAAACCATTAATACTTCTTAATTGTGCAACTTTCGCTAAGAATGCTTTTTCTTATTTGCTCTTCTCTAGTTCCTGCTGCTGGTGTTGCAGGTGTCTGTTGTTTCACCTTTTCTGCTTTTTCTTTCTCAGCTGCATCTTGTTTTGCCTTAGCTTCTTTATCAGCTTTCGCTTTTGCCTCTGCTTCTTGTTTTAATTTAGCATCCGCTGTTGCTTTTGTTTCTGTTGCTTTCTTAGCTTCGGCTTCTTTTGCTGCTTTTTGTTTCTGCTACTTTCTTAGCTTCGGCTTCTTTGCTGCTTTTGCTTCTGCTTCTTTTTCCGCTTTAGCTTTTGCTTCTTGTTTTAATTTTGCATCCACCGCTGCTTTTTGCTTCAGCAGCTTTTTTTAGCTTCGGCTCTTCTTTTGCTTTTTGCTCAGCTGTTACTTCTCTCTTCTCAGCAAGTTGATCTAGAGTTGTTTTTCTTTTTCAGTATTTTTTTATCTACTGGTTTGGCTGCTTGTTCTTGAGAATCAGCAACTTCTACATCATAACTCACTGTAGTGTTAAAAGTATGATTCCCTAAAGTTACAAACAGATTTAACAGTTTCTCTTTTAACTGCAGTGTGTGGTAATTTTTCTAGTAGGTACTTCAGCATTTATGTCGATTTTCATACTCTACTACTTCTCCTGCTTTTAATAGCTTCTTTTTTTAACTAAATATTCTTTTTCTATCTTCTGTAGTTACTCGTGCAACTACATTAGTAACATTTTTAGCTGTTGTAAGTTTTACATAATAGTGTCCATCTTTTTCATAAACACTAGCTTTTTACATCTTTTTATTAACACTAACTACCGCATTATTAACTTCATTAGCAACTGTAACTGCTCCAGATGCTCCAACTAATAATACTAACCCTGTTAATATTCTTCTAGTCAATTTCGTTTTACTCATTAAATTTCTCCTAAAATTTATTGTTGTGTCAATTATATCTGATTTACGTATTTTTAATCAATAGAATTTCTAATTTGTAATAAACCCCAACTTTCATTACAATTTCATTACAACTTTTTATTTAATTATATTAGCATTAGAATAAGTTTTTCATAGGGTATAATAAGTTACAATTGTAGATATTGATGCCAACAACGTCTTTAAATTGTAATGATAAAAAGCTAACTAACATCTAACTTTAGAAATCTAATTAGATTTTTCAAAAATCTTAATGTTAGTTAGCTTAATATTTTTAATTTTTTATCTTATACTGGTTGACCATTTCTATAAATAGTATTTAATCCATCTAAATATTTACCTGCTTTTTGGAGTAGTTCCATTGAATGCTCCATTAGAGCTTTGGTGTTGTACAAGATATACTTGACCATTTTTATAGTCACTCCTGCACCTACATCTTTAGCAGTTGCATCTAATAAAAGTATTTCTGTGACCGTATGGATATTTAGCTACTACATTACCTTTTTCTTTTGAATAAAATATCAAATAAATGTTGTGCAACTTCTTCTGGTGTTCCTGAATCACTAGTTATTGCAATATTAGCTAAAAATAGAGTTAAGATATCCTGCTGCTTTTTGCTGCATCTTTTTTCATATTGGATCGATCCATTTTGGTCCATGAATATTTCCATCGATGTCACGAGTAGGTACATCAGCACTTCTATTTTTAGAAGAAGTATTTAATGCAGCATTTTCAGATAGTGCTGGTAAGTCCATTAATACTTCTTAGTTGTGCAACTTTAGCTAAGAATGCTTTTTCTTATTTGTTCTTCTCTACTTCCTGCTACTGGTGCTGCAGGTGCCTGTTGTTTTAGCCTTTTCTGCTTTTTTCTTTATCTGCAGCTTCTTGTTTTGCCTTAGCTTCTTTTTCAGCTTTCGCTTTTTCTTCTGCATTTTTTTGCTGCCTGTGCTTTAGTTTCCGCAGCTTTAGTCTCTTCTTTGGTTGGAGTTGCTACTGCGCTTCTATCTGTTCCAGCAACTGGTGTTGTTTGTTTTTAGCTAAGTCACCTAGTTTTATCAGTTGGTTTTTTTCATTATCTGAAGTATTCGGTCTAGGAACTGTTGTTTCAGCTGTTTTTGGTGCTTCAACTGTTTTTCAGTTTTTGTAGCTTCTTGCTTGTTTTTCTGTTTTAGTTGTAGCTTCTTTTTCTTTTGTTTCACCTTTAGTAGCTGACGTTGTTAGTGTTTCATCTTTCTTAGTTTCAGTCACTGGAGGATTATCTACCTTTTATTTTTCTTGTTTTTCTTTTACTTCTTCTGTTGCGATTTCATAGCGAACATCAATATTAAAAGTATGTTTTCCTGCTTTTATCTACTTTAGTAAATCCTTCTTTTAACCTCTGTATTAGGTAATTTTCTTGTAGGAGCCTTCGCTGTCATATCTAATTCAACGACAACTTCTTCCCCAGCTTTAATAAGGTCTTTTTTCAATACAAACTCTGATTTAGTTTCAGTTGTGATACGAGCAATAACATTTGCTACTTCTTTATCTGCTACTAGTTTTTGCATAATAATGCCCATTAAGTTCATATACTTTTTGCTTTTACGCTAGCTTTTATTTACATCTACTGCTGCAGTTTTAACTCTACTGCATTTGTTGGTAGTGATGTTATACCTGTTAATAATACTAATCCTGTTAAAACTTTACTCGTTAACTTTATCCCTTGTTTTTTTCATTATATATTCTCCTCATTTCATCGAAATCGTTTTAATTGTTAATTTAATAATTTCTTCTCCTTAATTATAATCATTCTAAATTTTTATTATCAATAGATTTTTCTATTTTGTAATACAAAATACATTTTGTAATAATTTAGAAATATTTAAAAAATGAAGAGAATGATTCAAATCTTCGCAAACAACTTAATTACCTTATTTTTATTAGTTACTTTTAACTTCCATTTTTTCAAAAATAAGAGATATTGTTCAGAAATGCTTTTAAATAGACCTTTTGTATATTCTTTAAATCTTTTTACTTAAAACTAAATTTAAAGTATATTTAAGGTTCAAGAATTATAATGTATTCATAACTAGTAAATAGTTATAAACTTCATAAACTTTCCTTTTTCTATAAGAGACCGAGACAAATGTGCTCGGTGTTCAAAAGAAGGATAGAAGCTGATTTCATCAACTTCTATCCTTCTTTGTTGCAATATATATCCTCTTCTAATATCTTACTTTGTCTGATTATTAATTCAGATTCTTCTATTACTACTATATTTAATTTACCTCCATAAACACAACCACCATCAATATTTATTCGATTATCCTTTATTTCATAATATGGATCTTTCTTTAACAGGGCTGTGTCCATGGAATACTTTTTTATTATATTTCATCTCACTTGTTAAAAATGGTTCTCTTATCCAAACCATATCACGATGTATTTTGATCCCTAAAAGTTTTTATTAAAATCTACACCAGCATGTACATAATAATAATTTTCACTTTCATATCTTGTAGGAGGTTCTTTAGCTCATACTCTTAAATGTTTTTTTGTTCTTTAGAAAATTTTTTGAAAGTACCTTCTTTTTAGATTCCGATGTAGCTTCTGGATAGAATGATTGCAATGTTGTTAATCCATTATTTCTAAAATAATGGTTTTGTCTTTTGAAGATGTATTGTCATACATTGCTTCTTTTTATTGCTAAATTAAACATATCTTCATGATTACCCAATAATACTACATGTTGTTTGTAATCTTTTTGCAAGTTATAAAAATACTCCCAAACCAATTTGGTGTTTTTCTCTATCACACATATCTCCTAAACAAATTAATTTATCTTCATTACTATTGAAATCTACTTCATCAAGCAATTTCTTCATTGTATAAAAACATCCATGTATATCTGAAATTACTATTATTCTCATAAAAACACCTACTTCTTTCATTTAATTCTTATATCTATAATAATAAAAAAATAACTATAATGTAAATAGTAGGGCTGACCCAAAAGACCTAAAACTTAACAAAGTTCATATGAGAACTCATAGACGCAGTGGTTTATTGATATCTAAATTCGCTTTGTGAAAGTTTTTTAGATATCTAATAAACTTTGTGGGTGATTCATCAAAATCGATTTCTTCGAAATCACGATTTTTAAGTCACTCCCCTATTGAATTGCATCGTTTACAATTTAATACTTATTCTTTAGGATATCATTTTTAATTAAACTTTTCACATGATATAATATTAGTAAATTACTATGAAAGGCGCAGCTTATGGAGAATAATTTACTTTTGTTTTTAAACGTACTTCAAACCTTACTGCTCTATCACTTCCAAAAGACTATAGAGAGGGCTTTTATACTAAAACAAGGTGTTTGGACAAAACTGATAATAGTTAAAGGAAAAATGAAATTAAGCTTTCTAGATATAGAGAACACGGTAATTAAACAGTGTTCTTTAAATAAAAAGAGTGAAATTAGTCTCATTGAACCAGAAAGCATATTTAGAATTCATCCTAATTCTACTGACCTACAGTTTCACCTAGAGTTTTACTGTACAGCTGAGAATTACTTTTTTAACAAGTACGACCTAAGTCCGGCTCATCCGGAAGTTGTAGCTGCAATGAAATACATAAAACCTTGCAAAACATTAGACTTAGGTGCAGGTCAAGGGAAAAATTCATTATATCTTTCTTCATTAGATTTTAAAATCACTGCTGTCGATATTGATGCGAAATTCTTACAAAGATCTTGCTGACATATCAATTAAAGAAAAACTAAATCTTAATGTTTTTTAAACATGATATTGTCGAAGCAAATATAAAAGATACATACGATTTTATCTTCGCTACTGATGTATTCATGTATTTGAATCCAACAAGGATACATAGTATTGTCGCTAATATCAAAAACAAACTAATGATGATGGATACAATCTAATCGTGAGCGCATTAAACAAAAGCAGGTCATAGATGTCCTCCATTCCCATTTACTTTTTATTGAAGGTGAGTTAAAAAAACTATTATAATGATTGGAAGATAATTAAAGTATAATGAGAATCTTTCCTCTTCACCTTATCCATACGCTGTAATTCTTGCTCAAAAATATCAGAATAAAAATCTATCCCCACAAGATTATTCAAATTTTCTTGTGGGGATCTTTTTCTATTTAATATCTTCTTTAATATCTTTTCTGGTACCATACTACATCATACCAACGATTAAATTTATAACCTACTTTTTTTCGAAAAGTGAGCTACCTTTTCTAAACCCTCTTCTCATGGAAACGATACACTACCTTCATCTGGATATGCTATACATGATGTTAGTCTGCATATTCCTCTATCATAAAGTTGTTTTTTTCAAGTTCATTATATAACTTCTCTCCAACACCTTTACCACGAGCCTTTTCATCTAGATAAATAGTAATTTCAGCAGTCCACTTATATGCATCTTTTGGATAAAACTCACTAGCATATGCGTATCCTAATAAATCATCGCCTTCTTCCGCTACTAAAAATGGATAACTTTGAATTGTTTTTGAGATTTTTTCTTCAAATTCGTGTACACTTGGTACAGTGTAATCAAAAGTAATAGCCGTATGTTCAACATATGGTCTATAAATATTTACTAAATTTTCGGCATCTTGTAATTCAACCGTTCTAACGTTTAACATTATCTATCTCCTTGAGTACTTCCTTTTACAAAGTCAATAATCGCTTTAGTAGCTTCTTCTTGTTGCGCTCCTCTAAACCCATGACCAGCTCCTGGAATTTCTTTTAACTTAGCATCTTTAAAAGTCTCTATAGCACGTCTCGAATAACTTATCGGTGCTACATTATCACTTGTTCCATGAACAATAAGAACTTTTTCCATCATAGTTCTTCATATCATTATAAACATCATAGTCTAATGATCTTTTCAAAAATAAAGCTTTTCCCTACTTCTGTTCCTCTATGATTATAAACTTCTGGGATATCTGATACTGACTTTGAATAATTCTCGTGCATCATCAAATAATACAAACGCTGGGAAATACCAATATTAATCCTTTGATTTCATTTTTTTAAGTTTAGCACCCTTCAATAGTAGACACAACTCCACCTTGACTTTGACCCTAATAAGAAAGATATTATCTTTTATCTACAAAAGTCTTTGATTTTTAATGTGTTTACTACTACGTCGAGATCATCAACTTCTGAAAATACAGACATTTTTTTAAAAGTATCATTTCCACTTCGACTATTTTTTTATTTCCACCCATGAAAATCAAATGAATAAACTACATATCCTTCTTTAGCTAAACTCTGTGCATAATAATCTCCACGCTCTGCATTTCCTCCGAAACCGTGAGAAAGCAATTATTGTGGTAGTTTTTGTTCTTTATAATTTTTGGTGCTGTTATGTATCCGTATATTTTCTTTCCTTGACCTTCAGCATAAAGTTCTTCTTTAACTATATTACTCGTATCAATATTTGAAGTATTTGTCGAAGAGTTTTCTACAAGACTATTTCCTCTTTCTTGTGATGTATCTTTTATGATAAAAATTGCGATTTTACTCCTAAAGCTAAACTCCTACTATAGCAACTAATGCTATTATTCCTATTATTATTTTTAAAATTCATTTATTCTTCTTTCTTATATCTAATTATTTATTCGATCAAAAACTCCTAATAAATATACTCATATAATTTATTATCCTATTAAAGATCTTCTTTTTGATTTTTCTAATAAAGCCGTACATCCTTTAGTTACATCACTAAATGTTGTTTTGAAATCTCCTGTATACCACGGATCATCAATAATTCTATCTTCTCATGCGTATTCTAATAATTTTTTTAACCTCACCAGTTTTTCTTCCTGCAGATAAATTTCTTAATGTTTTCTATATTACTATCATCCATTCCTATGATATAGTCTGCTTGTAAGTCACTATCATTTAGGATACGAGAATACATTCCCTCTACTCCAATTCCAACTTTAGCAAGTTCTTTTCTAGTTCCACTGTGAACTGGGATTACCGTGTTCCCAACTACTAGTTGCTGCTGAATCAATTTGAATTTTTCGCTTAATCCTTCTTTTTCTACCATATCTCTAAATATTGCTTCTGCCATAGGTGAACGACAAATATTCCCTAAACAAACAAATAATACTTTTTACCATTTTTCATTACCTCATTAATATTTATTTTCTGTTTTATTATAACATAAATAGTTAAAATCAACATAATAAAGACACAAGTTTCTATGTACCGACCCCAAAAAGTTAGACCAAAAATCTAACTTTTTGGAGGTCAGTATTTTTTATGACTAAATATAATTTTTGAATTTAAAAAGAAAGTCGTACTAGAGTATATAAATGAAAACATAAGCATAAGATCGTTAGCGAAAAAGTATGCTATAAAATCTCATAATAATATTGAAATTTGGGTCGCCAAATATAAGAAATATGGAGATGAAGGATTATATCGTTCAAGAAAAAAATGAAGAATATCCTTTCGAAAAAGATATATGTTGTAGAATTATACTTAACAAGTGAACTCTCATACAATGACTTAGCTTTTACAAGAAGGTATAAATAATCCAGCACTTATTTGTAACTGGGTTAATCGCTTTAGAGTAGCTGGTCCTGATGCATTGAGAGAACGAAGGAAAGGTCGGAAAAATCTTAATGGCTAAATCACCTAAAAAGTTAAGTAAAGGAAAACAACAAGTCAAACCACAAATGATAATATATCTAAAGAATATGTAAAAAGAATTAGAAGATCAATTACTACAACTAAGGATAGAAAATGCATTTTTAAAAGAAGCGAGGAGACTGCGTTTAGTGGAAGAAGCAGAAATGAAAAGAAGGCGAGAATTATAAGCAGTCTCCGAGGAGAATTCATACTAAAGACCTTCTTTTTATATGCGAAAATGCCAAAAAGCAACATATATGTACTGGCAGAAGAGATTCGATAGAGTTAATCCAGATAAAGAAATTGAAGAGAAAATATTAGAAATAAGAAAAGAATAACAAAGATTATGGTTATAGACGTATATATGGTGCATTACGTAATTTAGGATATATAATAAATAAAAAGAAAGTTCAAAGAATTATACAAAAATTAGGCTTACAGGTTACATCATTCACTAGAAAAAAAGTAGAAAATACAATTCATATAAAGGGAAAAATTGGAAAAACAGCTAAGAATAGAATTAGAAGACGATTCAATACTAATATTCCACATCAAAAATCACTACAGACACAACTGAATTTAAATATTATGAAGTTAATGAGAGAGGTAAATTAGTAGTAAAGAAACTTTATTTAGATCCATTTATGGATATGTATAATGGTGAGATAATAAGCTATAGTATAAGTGAGAGCCCATCAGCTAAAAATATAATGGATGCACTAGAAAGAAAGCTATTAAAGTCACAGCTAAATCCCCTTATAGGGAGAACTTTTCCACTCTGATCGAGGATGGGCTTATCAAATGAAGGCATACTCGAAAAGGTTAAAAGAAGAACGTATTTACCAAAGTATGTCTAGAAAAAGCAAATTGTTTGGATAATTCGGTAATGGAGAATTTCTTCGGAATATTAAAACAAGAGATATACTATGGAACAACATATAATAGTTATAGAGAACTGAAATTAGCTATTGAAAAATATATAAAATACTATAATGAAGAGAGAATAAAAGAGAAACTAGGATGGTTAAGTCCTAAGCAATATAGAATAGAAACATATGACTGTATAAATATAAAAAGATAGCGTAGCAGTCATTATAACTACTACGCTATCCTAAGTCTAACTTTTTGGGGTCAGATCACTAAGCTCCACTATTGTTTTATTTTTATATTTTACATGGTATAATTAACTTAAAATTATCCATTAATAAGGAGATTAAAATGACAGAAAAACTTAGTATGTTACAAAAGATTACCAAATTGGACTGCTCAAACTCTACCTGAACCATTTAGACATAAACACAATACTAGAAAAGATGTTTGGGCAAAATTAACTATTCTTAAAGGAAAAGCTACAGTTTACAGAATTAACTGAAGATAATGAGATTGTGAAGGAGCATATATTTACTCCCTGAGAGTGATATTCCATTCGTGGAACCACAAGCATGGCACCATGTTGCACCTTTATCTGATGATTTAGAATGTTTCTTAGAGTTTTTATTGCAAGCCAAAAATTATTTCGCTAACAAATACAATATTAATCCTGCTCATTCTGAAGTGGTAGAAGCCATAGAAACTATCAAACCTTGTAAAACTTTAGACCTTGGATCTGGTCAGGGGACGTAACTCTCTATTCCTTTTCTAAACTTGGTTTCGAAGTCACTGCGGTAGATAATAATATTCCTGCTTTAGAATTTTTAATGGAAACGTCTAGAATTGAAAAATCTAGATATTAAAATCAGTAGTTACGATATAAATACAGCAGCTCTTAGAAATACTTATGATTTTATACTATCAACTGTTGTTTTAATGTTTATCGAAGAACAATCTATTCCTAGTGTAATAAAAAAATATGCAAGAACAAACTAACATCGGTGGTTATAATTTAATTGTTGCTGCTATGTCTACAGAAGATGCTCCTTGTCCTCTTCCTTTTCCCATTTACTTTTAAAGAAAATGAGCTTAAAGAATATTACAAAGACTGGGAATTTATAAAATATAATGAAGATTTTTGGACAACTTCACAAAACAGATGCTAATGGAAATAGATTTAGATTGCGTTTTTGCTACTATGTTAGCCAAGAAAAATAAAAATAATCTACTTTTTGTAAGCTAGTTTTTTTGACACCGTTATCAAGCGGTGTTATAATTCTAATTAATCATTAAAAACATTTGGGGTGCTTTTTAAGCTGAGATTATACCCATGAACCTGATGTTGTTAGTACAGCCGTAGGAAAATGTTTGTTTAACTATGTTTATTTTTAAGTATATGAAATTTAAAAAGTACCTCTTGTTGTTTTAATGAAGATAAAATAACAGGAGGTTTTTTCTTATGAAAAAAATGGTCTACAAAAGGACATTATTATTATAGCTTTAATAGGTTTCTTATTCGGAGGGATTTTTCTTGCAACAAGTTTAGTTTATGTTCCATTAAAAGCCGCTCTTGGAGCAATAGGGTACGCTCCTTTCGCAAACTCAATTTTATTTGGATTATGGGTAATGGCTGGTCCAGTAGCAGCGGCACTTATTCAAAAACCAGGAAGCGCAACTCTCGGGGAAGTTCTAGGCGCTCTAGCAGAAATGTTATATGGTTCATATTTCGGAGCTGCAGTTCTTATTTCAGGATTAGTTCAAGGCCTAGGCTCTGAAGTTGGTTTCTTCATAACTAGATACAAACGTTATGATACATTTTCTTTATTCCTTTCTGCTGTAGGCATTACACTATTTAGTTTTGCTTACAAATATTTCCAAGCTGGATACGAAGCATTCTCTGTACAAATGATTCTTGCACTTCTTTTTAGTGAAATTTATCTCTGTATTCTTCTTTGGTGTTGTTTTGTGTAAAACTAATTTTAAATATTGTTAATAAAGTACAAAACAGCGGTAATAAATAATGAATATTATAGAAATCGATAATTTTTTCTTTAAAAATTAAAGATAAAGTCTTATTTGATAATGTTAGTTTAAAAATAAAAAGAACATAGTTGGTTAGTTTTAACTGGTAATATTGGTAGTGGTAAATCTACCCTACTTCGTACTATTTGTAAATTATATAAAGATAAATATGAGGGAGTTATTACATATAAAGATAAAAAAATATAGCTGATATTCCTATCCAAGACCATGTGAAGAATATAGGATATGTAATGCAACACGCTATAAATCAATTTGTCATGCCCAGTTTAGAAGAAGAGATAATCTTTGCATTAGAAAATTTATGCTTAGACTCACAAGCGATTAACGAAAAACTGGAGTATGCTTTAGCAATTACAAAAACAAAAGATCTTTGTCACAAGCATATACATACACTATCAGGAGGCGAAAAACAACGCGCTGCATTCGCTGTGGCTTTTAGCAATGGGCAGCGAGATATTAATATTAGATGAACCTTTTGCCAATGTTGATAAGAAAACTCGCAACTCTCTATTAACCTTACTTAAAGACTTGAACAACCATGGTGTGACAATAATAGTTTGCGATCACGAGTATCAACTGTATTTAAACTATGCAGATACTTTCTATCGCTTAACAAATGGACATCTAGAATTAATAAAAATCCTAGCTTTACACCTAAAAACTTAAATTTATGTAATAATATTAAAACGGATCAAATTCTGAGATTAGAAAAATTTTAGTATTAGTCAAGGTAACAAAGAATTATTAAACATACATGATTTCATAAATATACAAAGGGAATTACTACCCTAACTGGGAGATAATGGAACAGGAAAAAAACAACACTATTACATGCTATCTCCCAATTAAAAATATATGGAAATATTTATTTTAAAGATTCTAAAAGTAAAAAATCAAGAAAAGTTATATATAAAAATAAGCACTTGTTTACAAGATGCATTTCAGCAGTTTATTAGTTTAATGCCTCGTGAAGAAATTTCTATACAAAAAGATATTTGGAATCATGCTACCTTATGGCAAGAACGACTTTTTAAAAGAATTCAACTTAGAAAAAGAACTCGATAAAAGTTTATATTATTATAGCGGTGGACAAAGAAAAACTTATTCAACTTATGTGTTTATTAAGTCAAAAAAACTGAGCTGTTACTATTAGATGAACCTTTTACTCATCTAGATGAAAGAGCTTGTTCATTCATCATGGATTGGATAGAAGAGAAATAAAGAGACTTGTGGGACAGTCAGTTTATTATTGTTAGCCATAGATTAGAACCACTAAACAATAGAAGTGATTATCATATCGAAATTTCGGGAAACACTTTACATTACTTAAAAGGAGGATTATTATGCAGAAGAAAAATAATTAGTCCTATTTTTGGCCTTAATAATAGTAATATTAACTATTTGGATCTCATTTAGTAAATTATTGGTTCTAAATTTCGTAATTATTGGTTCAACCATCTTATATTTTTTGTCTATCAAGGCATTGGAAAAAGCTACTATATTTTATTCTTGTTCCTCTATTACCAGCATTGGGATCTGGATGGGCTATCATTGTTCATAGTTCTAATTATAAATTTGCTCTATTAATTTTTTTCTAGAACATACAGTTTTGCTGCATTAGGATTGAGTTTAGCAACATACGTATCTTTAGTAGAATTACTAAAATACTTCGAACAACATGGACTCTCTTCAAATATAGTTTACGGACTCTTAGTAGTTATTCAAGCTTTTACCAAGAATACAGTACGAAACTCAAATGATTACAAAATCTAGTCGACTTCGCGGGTTTTCTTACCATTCTGGTCACCATATTACTATGCTAAAGCTATATTTATCGCTTTAACCTGGCAACCCCAGATTTCAGAGGCAATGACAATTCATGCCTATGAGGATAATAAACAACGAACTCACTATAATAAATATGTTATTGATAAAAATAAAAAGTATACTTATTATAGTACTTTTCACATTACTATCTAGCACATTATTATTACTAAATAAATAGAAAGATGCCATCATGAATTTAATCCATGATGGCATTTTTTATATCAAAAATAAAAAACTGGCGGGAATGTGTGGAATCGAACCCACCCAAGAGGCTCTTAACCCCTCATACTAGTTTTGAAGACTAGAGAGCACACCAGAACTCATCCACTCCCATGTATGTTTATATTATACAATAAATACTGCAAAAATGCAAGACGATATGTTAACGCATACAGAAACTCTACTCTAAGTTTAGAAAATCTCAATTGTTTCTCATATATCCCATAGGTTTACCACTTACAACTAGTTTTTACCACTTACCTAAAAAGCTATTAAATTTTTACATTGAAATAATATAATATAGCTATAAACATTTAGAAAGGAGACAATATGAAAATTAATATAGAATTAGATTCAACTCTTAAAGAAATTGAACTAGTTATTAAGACACCGGACTTAAATAATGATGTCATCTTAATTAAAGAATTAGTCTGAAAAAAAGCTCTATTAAATTCTCAAAAGATAATTTTTCTATAAGGGTGATTCTGAGTATTTTATCACCCTTAGAATCTATTTTTATTTTTGAAAACCGATGATAATAAAGTTTACGCTCATACTACTGATGAGTTTTTGAAGTGAAATTTAAACTATATGAATTAGAAAAAAATGATTCCATTCTATTATTGTCGAATTTCTAAAAAGCTCAATAATAAATACAAAAAGCAATTTATTCGCTAGAAAAAGTCTTTTTCTGGTTCTAGTACCCTTCTTTCTCTAATTCAAAGAAGCAAGTCCATATTTCAAGACATTACTACAAAATATTAAAAGATAAATTAAAAGAAATGAGGTAAAAATAAATGAGACGAAGTTTTATTGGATTATTTTTTTATAATCCTTGCAGTAACTACTTTTACTTGATGGTTTTAGCATTTTTCCCAAACGGATCAATCTTCTTAGCTATTTGTACTGTAGTTCTTGGTTTTTTTGCAATCAGAGGTTTAATGGATTTTTGATTCATTTGGAACTATCTTTCCTTTAGCATTATTATTCTATGTGTACAATAAAAATTATCACTTTAGCAAACATATCAGGATGGAAAATATTCTTAGTTGCTATTTTCCTTAGCTTAGGTATCTCTATGTTTGTCCCTAGAAAATATAAATATAAAGAATTTAAAAGTTTTTACAAAAGAAATAAAACATCAAAAGATAAAAATGGTAATGATTTTTCTGATGTAACATTCGGTGAAAATGTTCAGTATATAGACATAACTAAATCTGATTCATTTCTCTGCTTCTACAACATTCGGAACTACTACTATCTACTTTGAAAAATTAGACACTTATCCTATTAAAGAAACTTTGACCTTAATGTTTTCGATTTCTTTTGGTAATCTAAAAGTCTATGTACCAAAGAGAATGGAGAATCGAGAATAACACAAATAACTTCCTTGGAAAAAGTTCAAAAACATACATATAGCATCGGTAAAGATGTTAAAATTATCCTAAATGGTTCAGTAACATTTGGAGAAGTTGAAATAATTCATGTATAAAAAAATAACTCTCAAGAATTCTATTAATCTTGAGAGTTTTTATTTTTAATTGTTTTCAGCTTTCTTTTGTTGTTCTCTTTTTCTACTAATTTAGATAAGTAGATAGAACCAACCGTTAATAAAATTACTAATAATGATGCTATTAAAAACTCTTTACTAAAGACATTTTGTACTGGTAGCTCCGAAGTTTAAAAAACACTACTGTTCCTGGAATTATTCCAAGTACACTCGCTATCATATATTTTTGTTAAACTTATATTTGTTAAACCATATCCATAATTTATCATATTATATGGTACTAAAGGAATAAGTCTCAAAATTACTAAACTCATCATCAACTTTCTCATCACTAACATTAAAGATTCTATCGTGTTGCTTAGGTGTCATTTTTTTCTTAAGGTAGTTTTTACCCATTCACGTCCCAAAACGACGAGAAATTACAAAACATAATATAACAATTTAACGAAGCTCCAACAAAAAGTTAGTAAACTTCCCTCAACAAAATCCAAACGCTACTCCACCAGCAACAGCAAAGAATCGGTACCGGAAAGAAAAAAATACCGGTAAGAACATAAACATTAACACATAAATTATTGGTGCTAAAACACCAAAACTTTGAATAAACTCAGTCATTACTCTCCTCCTAATTTAAAAGTATGCTGATACTTTTTCTAAAAATTCTAATTCAATATATGAAGCTATTTTTTTAAATGTAGTCTCATCCATCAGCATCTTATCATTTTCACTATACTGTCTAAATGCCATACTACACCAAGTAACTCCTCTCAGACAATTAAATATTAGATATCTTTCAAATCTTTCTCGATCAAAAAGTGCGATATTTATTATACTCTTCTAAGAATTCATCAATTTCTTCTTTCGCTAAAAATAATATCAGTCTTCCAAAATGTTGTCGTCGGTGCTAGGAAGTGAGCTAAATCTTGTTCACCTCTCCTATTAATGCCTTTCTCCCAATCAATAACATAACTGTCTTTCTTTTTCCATCTCCAATTAAAGAAAGTTTCCTGAATTTAGTTCGGTATTTATAATACATGGATTAGCTATACTATACTTTCTCAGGTATAAGAGTTAAACATTTATCTAAGAAAGATTTGATGTAGTCGCTAACCTTGTCATCAGCTTTATCCCAAGCTAAATACTCACCTGCCATTTGTTTACATTCATCAAACATCAGTTGGAATGGATTGGCTGCATTGATTAAAGTTATTTTCTCCATATGGTGTATTGTGAACCTTACTTAATAAATAAGCTGCAATATGCATATCTGTTTTGTAATTAAGTGGTCTTTCCTTTTTAAAAATTCCATCGTTAAATATTTATATGGCAGTAAACTTGTTTCTGTCACTAGTTCATAAGGTTTTGGTGTAACTCCACTATCTTTCAACAATTGTAGAGTCTCATATTCATACTCTATTTGATTTTTCAAGATTCATCTGGCTCTTCATATTTATTCTAAGAACTTTTTCAAATCTCTATCATCAAAGGTAAAGTTAATATTATATTCTCCTGCACCTAGTAACTTAATATTCTTATAACCTGTTTCCGCAAAGTAGAAGGTCTTCTTTTGTATCGATATCAAGCCCACTTTTCACCTAAATAATAACTTTAATCCTTGTTCTTTACAAACAACAAGCAGATTCTCTAAAACACTGTTATCTCCGTAACTAGGAAGATCAAATACTTCTTTAATGGCATTCTTCATACCTATTAAAAAGTACCCCCGTCAATACTAGGGTTTATAACAATATCAAAATTATCTAATTTCTCAAAAGCAGTATTAATCATATCTTCTTTTTAAATTATAGATATCAGAACCTAATAAAATCACCTTGTCACTAGTTTTTCAATTCTTGTTCAATAGCATTATACATCTTTGTCACCAAGTGTTTTTCCTTCTTGATAAGAAAAATTCTCTATTTTCTAGAATATCCTTCATCGTATTATCGTCACTAATCTGACCATCGTGATAAACTACTACTTCTCCACTTTCTCTTAAAAATACTATAATTTAACTTTCATTAATTTTTTTGAATTTCGATAGCATTTTCTGGAGAAACAAAGTCATACAACCTTGTTTTTGTTGTACCCTATCTTCGGTACTCTTGTAAAATAATATTATTTTGTTTTTCATCTCTGAAATTTTTCCTTTAATTTAATCTCTAAAATTATTATAAATTTTGCGATCGATATTACATACAAAAAAGGGAGACTCAATAACAATATCTCTAATTGAAATTTCGATTTTTGAGTCACCCCTATACTTAAATATTAATGATTATGCCCTGAGATCGATCATCTTTCTTGTCTGAAGAATGATTATGTCCTTCATGACCATTATGTTCACCATGTCCATCTTTACATGACCTTCCTTATGCTCTGCACCTTTTACTGCGTCACTTGGATCTTTACAGCAATCTGCAATTTCAAATTTATAACTGTGTTCTTTAGTTCCATCAATTGCATTAAATACATTTTTGTATCCCTAAATCAATAAGTTTTTGAGCAACTACTGAAGAACTATTTCCTGTAGAACTATACACATATATTGGTAATTCTTTATTTTCCGGTAAAATTGATTTTTAAATCATCTAATTTTTTTAACATCGATATTTTTTTAGCTCCAGCTGCATGACCTTTTTTCAAAATCAGCTTTTATCTCTTACATCTAAGAACACATTGTTTGCAGCTGTGTCTAATAATGCATCTTGGAATTTACTGCTACTTAGTGATGAATATTTTACAAGATCATAATTATAGTCTTTTTAAATTTTGAGCTCCAGAAACATCTTTTAAACCCTTGTTTTTGTTAGTTTTTCTACAGCATCTTTTGTTTTATCAGATTTATCACTATAAACAACTACTTTCTTCTCTCTCCATGTACGAATTTCTTCGATACTTTTATCTATTTTTGACAATGGGATGTTAATTGCATGTTTAAGGTGTCCTTCTTTATAAGACGCCTCATCTCTTACATCAATAACTAGATAGTTTTCTTTTTCCTTATCGTCTTTTTGAATTTTGTTTAACTCTTCACCTTTTCAATTCCTTTTTGCAGACGAAGTAGTTGAACATCCTACTAAAGCTAATGATAAGACCGCTGACATACTTACAGCTAAAAACTTATTATATTTCATTTATTTTTCTTCCTCTCCTCATTTAATAAAAGACAAGGTAGTACCTTAAATTTTTTGTGTATTTACGTAGAACCTCGTCTTCTATTAGTATAACTTAAAAATAGTTTTTGCTAATAAATAATTTTATTTTTTTACTCTTTTTATAATATTTTCTTAAAATTTGTATTCGTGTTCTTTTTGTACCATCCCATGCGTTATACACATTTGTATAACCAAGTTCTACGACTTTTTGAGCTGCTTTTCGAAGAACAGTTACCGCTATAGCAGTATGTGTAAACTGGTGCATTTTTATCTGCTGGTAATAATGCTGCTAGGTCTTTATCAATGTTTTTTAACATCAATATTTTTCGCTCCAGATACGTGCCCTTTTTCATAATCTTTTGCTTCACGAACATCAATAAATGTTCCTTCTTTTTATCAATTGCTGCTTGGAAGTCACTTGCTAATAATGTTGTATATTTAACTATTTCATAGTCTTTATAGTCTTTTGACACCTTGTGCATTAGAAACTTTTTGAATCCTGCTTTTATACAAGTTTATCAGCAGCTTCTTTACTTTTTCTTACCAGTATTACATACTGTTACTACTTCTTTATCTTTCCATGCACTTAAGTGCTCTGCATGTTTTTCAATATCAGCTAATGGAATATTAATAGCGTGTTTTACATGCCCTTCTTTATATTCTTTAGCATCACGAACATCGATAACAAGATATTTTTCTTTTTCTTTGTCATCTTTTTCAATTTTATTTAATTCTTCACCTTTTAGTTCTTTTACAGCAACAGTTCCATTGCTACTGACTACTACTTGAACTACTATTCGAAGCTGAAGAACAACCTGCTAAAGATAAAGATAGTACGGCTGCCATACTGACAACTAATAATTTATTGTATTTCATAATTTTAACTCCTTTGTTATTGCTTTTCATACATAGTATAACAAATCAAATTCATTCAATCAACATCACAAATTAGAGAAACAAAGAAATATTTTACTTTTTATCAAAACTTCAACTTTACATAAAAAAATAAAATAAAGCCTATAAATAAAACTATTTATAAACTTTATTTAATACCTTATTTTTATACTTTCGTTATATTCAGAAAAAAATAATATTTTTTTATAACTTGTCTAATTCTGTAAAAAGTTGTTTAATGTTCTTAACTTTATATCCCTGTATAAACTTTTTAACTCATCATCAAAATGCCATTTTTCAACTAAACATGTTTTTCATTCCTAATTTCTTAGCTGGATTTATATCATGATATAAGGAATCACCAATCATCATAGTCTCCTCAGGTAATATTTCCTCAGATTCTAGCACATTTAGAAATGCTCCTCTTTTGGCTTACTAATATGTTTTTCACCGATATATATAACTTAAAAACATTTTTCTAAAACCTAATTTTTCAGTTTCATTCTTTGTTCTTTTGATTTTCCATTCGTCAAGATAATCATATTGTACTTATCTCTATTTTTATTAATCCACAAATTCACCTCTTCATCCGGTTCAATCAATGCTAAGATAAATTCGAACTGCTTGTCATAATAAAACTTACACTCTTCTTCCGTAAGTTCTAAACCTAATTTTTCTAAAGTTAATTTTTAAGCGTTTATTTCTAAGCTCTATCAATCTTAATTTCCTTGAACTATTTCTTCTACTAATTTATTATTGATACTCTTATATAACTTTAAAAAAACTCATCATAGCTAATCAACTTATCATATTCTAAATATTCAAATACTAGTCTGTTAGATTTTTTCCATATATGACTAAAAATCATACAAAGTATTATCTAAATCAAAAATTAAATTTTTTTATCTCAGTCATCAACTTCACCTCAATCTTAATGATGAATATTATTTATATTGTACATTTGAAAAAGCTAAATTCCAAGTAAAATCACTTGGAACCTAGCTTTTTATTTTTTTCTTCTAAATATCTTACTACAGGTCTTGCTTCATAAACTATAGTCCCATCTGGAATACTATGTTTTACTACTGCATTAGCTCCAATTTTAGAATCTTTACCAATTGTAATATTTCCTAAAACTTTTGCCCCAGCACCTATCATAACATTATCCTCAATAGTAGGATGTCTCTTTATCGGATCTAATGTAGTTCCCCTAAAGTAGTTCCATGATACATAGTTACATTATCTCCGACTACTGCGGTCTCTCCGATAACTACTCCCATCCCATGATCAATAAACAAGCCTTTACCGATTTTTGCTCCAGGATGAATCTCTATTCCTGTTAATCTTCTCGCTCTTTTTGACAAAAGACGGGCCATCGTATGCCAACCTTTTTTATATAATTTATGTGAAAAATAATGATAGTTTAGCGCCTTTATGTGAGGATATGTAAGATAAATCATAAGTTTCGACTCTGCTGCAGGATCGTCTTTTAAAACTCGATTTAAATTGTAATTTAAATTATCAAAATAACCCATTACACTTCTACATGTGTAACATCTTCGAAATCAAGGACAGATAAATATTTATCAACCCCGTCAGGTAAGATAGTTACAATGTTTTTACCAGGGTATTTTTCAGCTGCTTTCTTAGCACCAACTATTGCTGCTCCTGATGAAATACCAATACCTATTCCAGTAGAACGCAAGAAGTTTTTAGTTTCTTCTATCGCCTCATCACTTGTTACTGTATAGACTTCATCCATATATTCTTTTTGGAAGTTTTCCGGAATAAATCCTGTTCCAATACCTTGAATTTTGTGTGGACCACCATGTCCTTCGCTAATGGCTGGCGACTCTGCTGGTTCAACAGCAATTGCTAATACCTCTGGTTTATTTTCTTTTAAATATTTGCTAACACCTGTAAATGTTCCTCCAGTTCCAACTCCAGCAACAAAGATATCAATATTTGGTACTTGTTCTAATATTTCACGTCCTGTTGTTTTGTGGTGATACCCTGGGATTAGCAGGATTATCAAATTGACTTAGAGAAATAGCATTGCTATATTTCTCACGAATTTCTGCAGCTTTTTCGATTGAACCTTTAATTTCCTAATTCTTTTTGGAGTTAATATTAATTGTGCTCCATATGCTTTAATATATTACGTCTTTCAATACTCATGCTTTCTGGCATAATTATTACAGCTTTTATACCTAAAACAGAAGCTAAAATAGCTACAGCTATACCTGTATTACCACTAGTTGGCTCTACTAGGATAGTATCTTTATTGACAGCACCTTTAGACATTGCTTCTTCTAGCATACCAAGCACAGCTCTATCTTTAACGCTTCCTCCTAGATTGTATTTTTCTAGTTTTCACAAAAATATTTGTGTTATCTAGTTGATATACAGGGTGTATTACCCACGAATTTTTAATGATGTTGAAATCATAAAAATTCCTCCTCTTCTGACTTTATAATAAATAACTTTTGTTATTTGACTAAGATTATAACATAATTCCTTAGCTAAAAGAAAGTAATTAATCTGACTTTTTAACGTATCTACTAAACTATATTACTGTTTAATTTTTAAAAAAATATGATGATACTAATATAATATATTATAAAATTCAACTTTTATAGTATTTTTCTCTCAATAATTAATTATATAAATTACTACACTATCCTAAAAATATTACTGAGAAATATATAACAAAAAACATAACAAGTAACATTTACTCGTTATGTTTAATTATATTATTCATATCATTTGGTAAATTTACACTTACATTAATCTTTTCACCTGTAATCGGATGAATAAATGCTAAAGTTACTACAATGAAGTGCTTGTCTACTCATTAAGCTAACATCTCCTCCATAGCTCATCTCCCAGTAGTGGATACCCTAGATACTTCATATGTACCCTAATCTGGTGAGTTTTTCCTGTATACAGCTTTTTAGTTTAACAATACTAACGTTATTTTTGAGATTATATTTTTCTAACCAATATTCAGTCTTAGCATACTCTCCATCTTCTCTATCTCACGTTCTATAATGCTAGAACTTACTCGACGTATAGGCGCCTCAATTATTCCATGTTGTTCTATTTTTTCCATTTATTAACGCCGTATAATACTTATCTATCTCCATATTACTAAATAATGCATGAATATGTCTATGTTTAGCTATTAATACTAAACCAGATGTGTTTTTATCAAGGCGTGTTACTATATGAGGAATTGAATTAATATTTTTTCTCTAAAATAGTAATTGACTCTTTCTAATAAAGACTCGTCTTCAGCATTTCTAGATGGTATTGAAGGTAGATTAATTTCTTTGTTCACAACTAAAAAAATAGTCATCTTCATACACAATATCGATAGGTTTATCTATAAATCTAACAAATTCACTATAGTTTTTCACTAGGGAGAGTAATCTCTACTATATCATCTTTTTAGGATATATCTAACATTTTTCTTCCTGCTATTTACTTTTTATACTGCCATCATTATCGAACTTTATTCTCGTAAGAGTTTTTCTTGAAATATTGTTTTCCAGAAGAAATTCTCTAATACTTGTTCATTTTTAACTACATACTTCAAAATAATATTAGTCATTTTTATAAATGATCTCTTCACTCGTTTGCCAAAAACTGTCATCATTATAACGAATAAAAGAAACTTCTTATCCTTTGCTAAAGTAATTTTTATTTTTTGAAACACTATCATAATTAAAATGCATATGATCTACTGTAATACGATGATTTTTCCTTATCTATCGGTTTTAATCATAAGTTCGTCATCTTGAGATAATATTAAAGGATTTCCTAATGTTCTATAAACAAGATTATTTAATGCTGCTATTTCGGTTACTTGATACAATGGTAACGTGGGTGAATTACCGCTCCACCAAGACTCTTGTTATATGCAGTTGAACCTGTAGGCGTACTAATACATAGCCCATCTCCTCTAAAAACTTTTCAAAGTGTACACCATTAATATACACCTTAGCTGAATATGTGCTTCCAGTATGATTATTAACTGTAATTTCATTTAAAGAATAATAATCTGAAACTAAATCTCCATTTGAACAATATGCTTTTTACTCTTAATAAAGGATATTCTTCAATTTTCGGTTTTAAAAGCTAACATATCAAAAAGATTCTTTTCGTAATTTTTGAACTGAGTAGTCTGTATAAAATCCTAAGTGTCCTGTGTGAATAGATAAGAATTTTGATATTATCTAAATTATCCATATACTTATTAAATGTTCGCAGCTGTTCCATCTCCGCCAACAGCAAAAAAACATAATCAGGATTCTCTTTATCTTCTTTCATATCACTAGATAGAAGAAACTCTTTTAACTTCAAACCTATCTTTTTCTGATATCTCGTCATGTCTGACTTCTACACTAAATTTTACCTTCTAACATTTTGATCTTTCACCCATTATTTTTCATAGTTTTTCTAACCATACATCTGCAAAAATCTGGTGCAAGCGCTCCGTGATTTTTTATCAATCCATTCTTGAAGCTTTGTTTACATTATATTTTAATATTTTATCTATTTTTCTCCATACTGATAACGTGCTTTATTTTGATTATATTCGTCTTCATCTAGTAAGAAATATTTTCCATCTGGATATTTTTTTATATCTAAATCATAGTCAATATATTTTACTCCATCTACGTCATAAGCAAATGGACTACTTAAATTCGAATAATAGTGAACTCCATCTTCTCTAAACATACAAATTATATTAAACCAACATTCATTATGGAAAATAAACTAGAGCTATCTCTTTTGTAACCCATGTTCTTCCATCACTTTCTGTAACAAGAGTTCTGTTGTTTGCTAAAAATTAGAACTTGTTCATCCGCTTCTAGTACAACATTCTTTGTGCCAAATTCTATGAATAGATCCATCATGTTTTATACCTATAATTTTTACTACATCACCCTTTTTAGGCTTTTCTCCTCTGTACATAGTTCCTCCTTTCATACTCATTTTTAATGTCTTTTTTTAATTATAACATATTTAATATATTTCATTCTACTGTAATAACTATTTTTATAAATTTCTAAAACTAATGAATCTCTGTTTTTAATAACAAAAAGCAACTTCAAAATTCTTTTTAAAATCAATTTTTGAAATTAGCTTTTTATATTATATTTTACTCGTAATCTATTACCCTAGTGCAATTTTAGCATAACGTGACATTTTGTCTTTTTGTCCATGCTGGTTCCCAAACTATATTTACATCTACTTTTCTCTATCTCATCAACACTCAAGCATTGCTGTCTCAACTTGCTCGATGATAATTGGAGCTAGAGGACATCCATAGATGTCAATGTCATATCGACTATAGCATGTTTGTTATCATCACTCATCTTAACATCATATACTAACCCTAGGTTCATTATATCGATACCTAGCTCTGGGTCTATTACATTTTCTAATGCTTCTATTACTCTATCTTTTAATGTTTCCATTTTGTTACACCTCTTCTTTATTCTTAAAAATCATATTCTACTTCTTTTTCGTATTCTTCTTTTAATATTTTTCCTAATTCAGTAATTTCTGCTGTTGCATCTTTATAATATGAACACATTTTTATTACTTCATTTGATTCAAATTCTCTATGAATTTCCGCTGTATAGTACTGGATATTATTTTTCGAATCATTTATATCACTAAAAGTAATCTTCGAAAATCCTGATAATAATTCGAAATTAAACACCCCTCCATAAAATACCAATGCGTCTTTATATTAAAACTCTTAAATTTTTATTTATATATTTTGCATCTCGCACTAAAATATCTACATCATATTCTGTCTCTGGATATTCAATGAATAATTCTTCATATTCCGCTTTAGATTTTCTAATACCTTTTTATTATAGATCTAATTAACAATAATGTAGCCAAAACAATAGCAGCAGGAAATCCATAAATACCTAGGTAATATATAGTTCCAGGTACTTTTTATATAGACATTTGAAATAAAAGGTTTTTCTTGTAATTTACTTTTATAATTATCTTTTGTCTTATCTAATCCAAGGTCTTTAATTACCTCTAGGATTCTAACTTTAGTCAAAAGTACTATGTTCTGCAGCAGCATTGAATTTATCTAACAATTCAGGAGAAATATTAGTTTTTCCTTTGCTTCCTTTTTCTTCTATTACATCGATAATAGAATAAAGATTTTTATCTTTCAGATTTATAATCTTGCTTTCTGGAACATCACTACTTTGGATTAATTTCTTAATATCTTCTTGGGTAGCCTTTAATATTACAAAACCATGTTCGTGTTGAACCATATAAAATTTTTCATCGTCAGCTAATTTTTTCATCTACTATATCAAGTTTTTCGATTGCTTCTAATTTAATATAAGTAATTCGGAATAATTTCCCCATGAATTGATCACCTTCATTATATAATGTTTCAGCAGACTTTGTATAGATATTATACGAAGCTATAGTAGCGATCAAACTAACAAAAACAAGTTTATAGCAATGAATATTTTTTAACCTTGTTCCTCTTAAATAACTCTTCTTCATAACTTCACTTCCTTTTTATTTTAAACTTTTTCTTTACACTAAAATATTTATAACATGTTCTGTCTCTATATATTCAATGATAAATTTTTCATATTAACCTCTAGATTTTCTAATGTCTTTTAATTATAGAAGTTATCAAAAACAATGTACCTAGAACAAAAATCGTAGTAAAACCATAAGTACCTAAGTAATATAAATAACTAGGTACTGTTAGATATACATTAGAAATAAAAAGGTTTTTCTTGTAATTTTTATAGTAAGATTCTGTTTTATTTGAGCCCTCTTCTTTTATACATCTGAAACCCTACTCTTAATCAAAGAACTATGTTTTGCTGCATCATTGAGTTATCTAATAATTCAAAAAGAAATGTGAACTCTTCCTCTACTACTTCCTTTTTCTCTTTTTTACATCAACACGAGAATAAATATTTTTATCTTTTTACATTTATTATTTTCCTCTCTGGTACATCACTACTATGAATTAGTTTCTTAATATCATCTTGTGTAGCTTTTAATATTACAAAACCATTTTTCGTGTTCAACCATATAAAATTTTTTCGTCTTCGTCTAGTTCTTTATCAACTATATCTAGTTCCTCAAAGACTTCCAATTTAACATATGTAATCCCTATACTTTCACCTTCAAATTGATCACCTTTTTGTATGACCTTTCAGGAAGCTTATGATGTTACTATATGTTGATCCAACAGCTATAATACTAACAAAAATAAACATTATAGCAAAAACTAATTTTAACCTTATACCTCTTGGTTTCCTCTTCTTCATAACTTTCCTTTTTCGTCCTTAATTATTTAGATTTTGTATAATTATCCTTTTTGTTTTCTTTATAAATTTTTTGAAATACCCTCTATTCGATATTTTTCAGGTATTCTCTTAACGTTCTAATATTTTTACATTTTTATCAACAATTATATCTTACTGTTTTTCCGAAAATTTCTTTTTAATGTTTTTCCTAGTTCGTCAATATCTTCTCTTGAATTTTTATAGTTCGAACAGACTTTTACTTTTTCGTCTGTTTCAAAAATTATTGTGGAAATATGCTATACAGCTTATAACTCTACCTTTTCGAATTTTCCTATCAAAAGTTACCTTTGAAAAACCTGATAATAATTGGAAATTAAACCCTCTACCATATAATATTAATGCATCTTTGTATATTAGAACCTTTAATTTTTATTTATATATTTTTGCTTCACGTACTAAAATATCTAAATCTCGTTCTGTCTCCGGATATTCAATGAATAATTCTTCATATTCAGCTTTAGTTTTTCTAATATTTTTATTACAGATTTAATTAAGAAAAACGGAATAAGAAGAAATACTACTTCCGCTCCATAAGCTCCAATATAATATCCTATACCAGGTACTGCTAAATAATAGTTGGAAAAGAAATGGTTTTTTCTTGTAATTTACTTGAATAATTATCTGACATACTCCTCTAAATATTAAACTGTGCTCAGCAGCATTTTTAAATTTTTCTTTTAATTCTGGAGATATTCTTCCTCCCCTTACTTTCCTCTTTCAAAGATAGCATCAACACGTGAATAAATATTTTTTTATCCTTTAAATCTATTAATTTTTCATTTTGGTATATCATTACTTTGAATTAATTTCTCAACATCTTCCTTAGAAGCTTTTAACATTACAAATCCATGTTCATGCTGAAGCATATAAAATTTTTGATTATCTTTTAGACTATCATCAGTAATATCTAACTCTTCAAGGGCTTCTACCTTAATAAAAGTATAACCACTAGATTCTTGGAATTGATTTCCTTCTTTATACTGCACTTCTGCTGATTTCGTTCTATCTTCATATAGTCTTATGGTCGATGCGATACTAAACAAAAACAAACAATATTGCCCAGAATAGTATTAACCATGTTCCTCTTAAATAACTCTTTCTCATAACTTTCCTTCATGTCCTTAATTATTTGGATTTTTGTATAATTATACTTTTTTCTTTTATAAATTTTTGAAATACCCTCTATTCTATATTTTCAGATATTCTCTTAACGTTCTAATATTTTTATATTTTTTTATCAACAATTATATATTACTGTTTTTCCGAAAGTTTCTTTTAATATTTTTCCTAATTCGTCAATATCTTCTCTTGAATTTTTTATAGTTTGAGCAGACTTTTACTTTTTCATCTGTTTCAAAAATTATTGTAGAAATGTGCTATATAGCACAACTCTACCTTTTCAGTTTCTCTATCAAAAGTTACCTTTGAAAAACCAGATAATAATTGGAAATTGAACCCTTTGCCGTATAATATTAATGCATCTTTGTATATTAAGGCTTTTAATTTTTGTTTATATATTTTTGCTTCACGTACTAAAATATCTAAATCTCGTTCTGCCTCCGGATATTTAATGAATAATTCTTCGTATTCAGCTTTTATTTTTCTAATATTTTTATTACAGATATAATTAAGAAAAATGTAACAAGAAGAATTAGCACTTCCATTCCATAAGTTGCAATATAATATCCTTTACCAGGCACTGTTAAATAAAACTGTGAAGTAAATGGTTTTTCTCGTAATTTCACTTGAATAATCATCTACACTATTCTTTTTCCAATTTCTTTAATTATATCTGAAACTCTTGTTCTAATTATTAAACTATGCTCTGCAGCATTTTTAAATTTCCTTTCAATTCTGGAGATATTCTTCCTCCCTTACGTCCTCTTTCAAAGATGGCATTAACAGGAGAATAAATATCTTTATCCTTTAAATCTATTAATTTTTCATTTGGTATATCATTGCTTTGTATTAATTTCTTAACATCTTCCTAGAAGCTTTTTAACATTACAAAATCCATGTTCATGCTGAACCATATAGAATTTTTGATCAGGCACTCAGGCTATCATCTGTAATATCTAACTCTTCAAGGGTTTCTACCTTAATAAAAGTATAACCACTAGATTTTTGAATTGTTTTTCCTTCTTTATACTGCACTTCTGCTGATTTCGTTCTATCATCATAAAAAGCTTTTGGTCACCCTGATACTCAGCAGAACAAACAATATTGCACAGAATAGTATTAACCATGTTCCTCTTAAATAACTCTTCCTCATAACTTTCCTTCACGTCCTTAATTATTTTGATTTTCTATAATTACAGCTCCCTGTTCTGTTCCTTTAATGCATAGTTTGCACATATTTAAAAATAAACCATGCTCTACTACTCCAACTATACTTTCTAGTTTTTCTTTTACAGCTTTAATATCAAATCCATAACCTAAGTGTAAATCTACAATGTAATTATTATTGTCTGTTATAAGAGTTGCTCCATCTTTTAATCTTAACACTGGTTTTAAGCCCGCTTTCTTCCATTTTTCTTATAGTATGACTATATCCAAATGGTAAGATCTCTACAGGTAGGTTGAAATTCCCAAGTTTTTCTACATCTTTACTTTCGTCATAGATCCAGATTACTTCACGAGCAATATCAGCAACTATTTTTTCTCTAAATAATGCTGCTCCTCCACCTTTTATCGCATTAAAATCCTTATCAATTTCATCTACTCCATCAACAGCAAGATCAATATGATCAATCTCTTCTAGTTCTTTGATTGAAAGACCCAAACTTTTAGCTAGTTCAACCGTTTGTATCGACGTTGATACCATTTCAACATTCAATCCTTCTTTTACTCTGTCAGCAAGTGCATGAACAAAATAGAATACAGTCGAACCTGTCCCTAAACCAACGATCATACCATCTTTTACATAATCTACAGCTTTTTTACCAACAACTTCTTTTAGATTCATTTCGGTTCCCCTCTTTATGTATATGTTACTTTTTAAATTATTTATATTCTACTAATAGATATTTCTTCTTACCACGTCTAAGTACTGTAAATCCATCTTCTAGTCTATCTTTGCTTCTACAACATATTCTAAGTCTGTAACTTTATCTCCATTCACATAAACAGCACCATTGTTTACATCTTCACGTGCTTGACGTTTTGATTGAACTAGATTACTTTCAACTAGGAAATCAACGATATTGTATTCTTTTTTCTCTAATTCAGATTTTGGCATTCCCTTAACAGCTGCTTTTAATTCATCGTGAGTTAGTTCTTTAATGTTTCCTGAGAATAATGCTTTTGTAATGTTTAATGCACTTTCTAATGCTTTTTCACCATGAACAATTTTCACCATTTCTTCAGCTAATGCTTTTTGAGCAAGACGTAGGTGTGGTTCTTTTTCTGAACTTTCTCTTAATGCTTCAATTTGGTCTTTTTCTAAGAATGTGAATTTTTTAAGTGCAGGCACTACTTCTGTATCCGCAGTGTTGAACCAGAATTGGTAGAATTCATATGGTGTTGTTTGTTCTGGATCTAACCATACTGCTCCACCAGTAGATTTACCAAATTTAGTTCCGTCAGATTTAAGCATTAATGGGATAGTGAATCCATATGCCTCAACATCTCCACGAAGTTTTCTCATTATTTCTAGACCAGTAGTAATGTTACCCCATTGGTCTGAACCACCAATTTGTAATTTTACATTGTGGTGTTCATTTAAGTAAGCATAGTCAATACCTTGTAGTATAGTATAACTGAATTCTGTAAATGATAATCCATTATCTAGACGGCTTGAAATTGAGTCCTTCGCTAGTAAGTAATTGATGTTTACTAATTTTCCGTAATCACGTAAAAATTCAATCATAGATAATTTTCCTAACCAGTCACGGTTGTTTACGAATTCGATATTGTCATCTCCACGGAAAATATTACGAAGTTGCGCTTCAAGACGACGAGCGTTATCTTCGATTACTTCAAGGCTTTGTAATTGACGTTCTTCACTTCTTCCTGATGGGTCTCCGATAATACCAGTTCCTCCACCTACTAAAATAACGGGTTTATGTCCATGTTGTTGAAATCTTTTTAATGTTAAAAATGGAAGTAAGTGACCAATGTGTAATGAGTTTCCTGTTGGATCATATGCCACAGTATATCGATACACTTTCTTTCTCTAATAATTCTTTAATTCCTTCTTCATCAGTTTGTTGGTAAACTAAGTCTCTATATTTTTAAATCTTCTAATAATTTACTCATTAAAAATGCCTCCATATCAATTTTTTATACACTTAATTCAATTATATCATATTTTTATTTTTCTTTTATCTTTTTCTTATATTTTGAATATAAAATCTATTATATCACTTGCATATAATTTAGTCTTTCATATGAAAAATATGGTATAATGTAGCTAATAGTATGCAATCTAAGGAGATTACAATGAAAATTTAAGAAGATACTAACTTCTATTACTCAAGCCCTTCTTCTTTCAATTGGACTGCTAATCAGTCTAAGCATGGGGCTTGCTATCGGGTATGTGGGTGGCTTTAGTTAAAGATCAACCTGTCTTAACCCAAAAAGAAATGAAAAGAACAAATAAATAACATTAGTAAGAACAGTGAAGTTTATTTTTGGAAGTGGTGAAAAATTAGGTACTATTAATTCAGAATTAATAAGAAAAACTGTTACATATGAAGAACTTGGAGATAATGTTAAAAATGCTATTATCGCTAGTGAAGATTCTAATTTTTATTCTAACAGTGGAATTGATATTTGGGCTGTTTTTAAGAGCAACTCATAGTGAAGCAACGGGTGCTAGAACATCTGGAGGAAGTACTATCACTCAACAATTAGTAAAAAAATCAACTTCTTGACAATTCTAGGTCTTACGAAAGAAAAGCAAAAGAAATACTACTAGCACTACGTGTAGATAGTCACTTCTCAAAAATGAAATTCTTGAGAATTATCTGAACGTTGCTCCATTTGGGAAAAACAGTTTGAGGTCAAAATATCAGTGGTATAGAAACTGCAGCACAAGGTGTTTTCGGTGTTCATTCTAAAGATTTAAATATAGCTCAAGCTGCATATTTAATCGGATTTGTTCAATCACCATATAAATATACACCTTTTGATGCAGCCGGTAATGTTCGCTCGGATGAAGAACTTCAAGCTGGGATTAGATAGACAAAAATATGTACTTGAAAGAATGTTAGCAAATGATTTTCATCACAAAAGAGCAAATGGAAGAAGCTAAGAAATTTGACATTAAAGGTGCATTCACTAAACAAACATATTCTGAATACACTGACTATCCATACATTCGTGATGAGGTTACTAGTTCAGTTGTAGAGATATTAGCTGAGCAAACTGCTAAAAAGAATAATAGAGAAGAAGAATTTAAAAAAATGATTCTGACTACAGAAATGAACTAATCGAAAAAGTAGAATTAAATTCATAACTGGTGGTTATAAAGTAAAACTACACTTGATAAGAAACTTTACGATACACTTCAAGAAACGAAAAAACAATTCGCTTCTTATCCAACGTACACTCAGGGTGGTGTTGTTTATCCATTAGAAATTGGAGCATCGGTCATTGAAAACAGTACTGGTAAAGTATTAGCGTTTATCGGTGGTATGGACTACAAAAAACAACAACTTAACCACGCTACAAGAACTCGTCGTTCACCAGGTTCTACAATCAAACCACTATTAGTTTATGGACCAGCTATCGATAAAGGTTACATTACTCCGAACTCGACAGTTTTAGATAAGAGATTTAACCACTATGGTTGGAAACCTGAGAACTATGACATGTCTCAACGAGGTTACCTTCCTGCTAGAGAAGCTTTAGCTAGATCTCTTAACTTACCTACTGTAAGGCTATACTCTGCATTTTATAAAGAGGACCCTGTCACAAATTACCTAGAGAAAATGGGTGTTGAAGGCCTTACAGAAAGTGATAAAACTAACTTGGCTACTGCCATTGGTGGTATGACATATGGTCTATCTGTTACTGAGAATACTAGTGCCTTCTCTACTTTCGCAAATAAAGGTGAACACTAAAAAGCACATATTATCGAAGAAATAGAAAATAACGATGGAGAACTAGTTTATAAAGCTGATTTCTCTCCAGTTAAAGTATTTGAAGAATCTACAAGTTATCTAATCGTCAATATGCTTGGGGACGTAATCAATAAGAGTTACGGTTTATCTCATGATATGCCAAGTAAACTTAAATTCAATTCTAAAAACTTATTTGTAAAAACAGGGACTTCTGAGTACTATAAAGACCTATGGGTTGTTGGTGGTACTACTAAAGGTAACTGTTGGACTATGGAATGGTTATGATAGTCCTGCAAAAGTACCAAGTTATGACTACGCTCAACGAAGTTGGGTTGCTGTTATGAATGCAATATATGCATTAGATAAGAATATTCTTTCTCCTGATACAGCATTCACGCGACCGAGCTCAGTTACTGAGTCTAGCATTAATCCTTACAATAATGCTAAAGGTGGTACAAAAGATCTTATCCCTACTGGATTCAAAGAACTATCTAAAGAAAAACATTGGCTAAGTTAGGTTCTAATATAGATAAGGCCGTTTCATTCGGAGATCCAGCAAAAGTAGTGGTTAAAAACAAGAAGTTAAAAAGAAGATAAAAAGAAGATAAAGAGAAGAAGGAAGATAAAGAGAAAAGAAACAAATAATAGTTCAGCTCATCACTCCTACAACTCCATCTTCTCCACCTCCTATCTTGAAACCAGTTGCACCTGGTGATAATTCAGATTAAACTAAAAAAGTCAACATGAATGACATTTTCATGTTGACTTTTTATTATTTCACTTTTTCTAGTACATCGTAGAAAGATGGTAAATCATGTGCTTCAGCTATTTCTGACCAATTTCCTACATCATCTAAACCTTTAGCATGAGTTAGCGTATAAATTGCCTTAGTTAATGTGTAAAATTCTTGCAATGGTTTTTAATAAATTCTTAAGATTCTGATTTACTCGCATCTCCCATTACTTTTTCATAGAGTGTTGTCGCTTTTTACTATCATTACAGTTTATTACATCATCTGATATGATTCCTGGAGTGTGCTAAATATAATAAGTAATTATAAATTGCCTTAAACGTTCTGTATGAATCTGTAATTCCTACTTCACTAGAAGTTTTTACTCCCTTTTTATAAGAGAAATTACTAATTTGTTGTTGAATTGGTATTTTTATCTTTTCTACAATCAATCCTATAAATTCATCCGTCACCTGTTTTTGATTTTCTACTACATCATCTGGTGTAATATTTTTTTCAATTAACCTATTATAAAAATCGCAGAAAAATTTTATCTAATTCATACGTATCCTCTTCTGTTAAATACTCTTCAGGCGCAACAAAGTTCTTTATTATCTCAGGAAACTCTATAGTTTTTCCCTACATGAAATGTTCCCACCGTCATATTTAACGATTGTATGAAATCATTTTTCCTCACAAAATTATATATATGATGAGCATTTTTGCATAATAATTAGAAGTGAAATTCTGTAGTTTGTTAGTCTCTTCTAAATCTTTTTCTAAAAAAATACTCTTCAAGTTTTTATTAAATTTTTTTATCGTATTTTTCTTAGTTGTTTTTAACTGAGGTAAAGCTGTATTAAATGTGTAAACTCGTTGATATGTCTGTTTTAATAGTTCCACAGTAATTGCTATATGCCCCCAAGAGGTGACCCAGCAGCAACTTTATAGCAAGAGTCGAAGTCTACAATCTTTCTTTTTAAAAACTTAGTAAATTTACATGCAGAATCTATTTGACTAGTATTCTCACCCGATACGATTCCTGTATAATTATAAAACCAGTCGCTAATATCTTCACTCTCACTTCCTCTATAAATAACAAGAAGCTCATTAAGCCCTGGAATGTATATCGCAGTAGCTTGGAATCCATTTTTGGTAATTTTTGGAACTGATAGCCCACTATTATATACTTCAATATCCTCAAAAACTTCTCCAGTAATATCTTTTAATAATTCTTTTTATTTTTATATTCTGCTGTACTCTGTTTCTTATTTCCTTTAATTAAATACTCATACTCTGTTAATTTAGCTACAAGTAATGGATTATGGAAAAATCTTAACATAGTCAAATCACCTCTTTTTATATAAAGATAATTATAACATATTTTATAGAGAATATAAAAATTCTATATCTTCTCAACTTATGAGAAAATATAAATTTTATTTCTATTATACGTTAAATCTAAATAACATAATGTCGTCGTCTTTTACTTCATATTCTTTACCTTCAAGACGTACACGACCTGCTTCTTTAGCTTTTGGCATACTTCCGTATTCAACTAAATCATCATAACTTACAGTTTCAGCACGGATAAATCCACGTTCAAAGTCTGAGTGGATAATTCCAGCACATTCAGGAGCTAACATACCTTTTTTGAATGTCCATGCACGTACTTCTTGTACACCTGCTGTGAAGTATGTCGCTAATCCTAATAGGCTGTAACTAGCTTTTGATTAGTTTGTCTAATCCACTTTCGTCAATTCCTAGTTCTTCTAAGAACATTGCTTTTTCTTCATCTTCTAATGAAGCCATTTCTTCTTCGATTTTTGCACAAACTACGATAACTTGGCTTCCTTCACTTGCAGCAAATTCACGAACACTTGCAACGTGTTTGTTAGCATCAACGTCTAGTAAATCATCTTCACTTACGTTAGCAACATAAAGCATAGGTTTCATTGTTAATAAATGTAATCCTTTTGCGATTTTTGCTCTTCTTTATCAAATTCTAAAAAGTCTAGCTGGCTTTTTCTTCTTTAAGAATATCACGTACTTTAGAAAGTACAGCAAATTCTGCAACTGCATCTTTTATCTTTTTGTTTAGCTTGTTTTCTCAACACGTCCGATTCGTTTTTTCAACACTTTCTAAGTCAGCTAAGATTAACTCTAAGTTAATAACTTCGATATCGTATAATGGATCTACTCCACCTGCTACGTGTGTAATATTTTTCATCTTCGAAACATCTAACAACCTGACAAATTGCATCTACTTCACGAATGTGACTTAAGAATTTGTTCCCTAGTCCTTCACCTTTAGATGCCCCTTTTTACGATACCAGCGATATCAGTAAACTCGAATGATGTTGGTACTGTTTTTAGGTTCTACTAATTCTGTTAATTTATTTAATCTGTGGTCTGGTACTTCAACAATCCCTACGTTTGGATCAATTGTTGCGAAAGGATAGTTCGCATGCTAATGCTCCTGCTTTTTTGTAATTGCGTTAAAAAGTGTACTCTTTCCTACGTTTGGTAATCCTACTATTCCGGCTGTTAATGCCATAGTATCAATCACTCCTTTTCATCATTAATTTCTTATATTACTTAGGCTTTGCCTACTCAACTTAACTATTATAACATAAAAACGCAAAAACTTATCATTTAATATTATGTTATTTAAAAATATTTTTATTAATAATCATTAATTTCATTTATTAGTATTCTAAAAGATACTTACTATTACAAAAGCACGTACTTTACAAAAATATTTTTAGTATGTAAAATATATTACAAGAGATACAATCTGTGAAAAATAAATTAATAGGAAGGTTCACAATCATGGAAAAATACAATTCAAACATTAAAATTGGTACAGCAACACTTAATGTTGTAAACTTTGAAAAACAACTTAAATTCTACACAGAAGATATGGGAATGACTATACTTTCTAAAAATGAAACTGAAGCTACTCTAGGGACTTCAGACAACACTCCCTCTTCTTAACTTTAAAAAGTTGATGGCCCGCTAGTTCGTTCTTATGGGCTATATCATATAGCCTACCTAGTTCCAGATGAACAAAGTCTAGCAAACATACTGCGCCACTTTATAGATTCTAATATACCTTTAGATGGTGGATCGGACCACGGTTATAGTAATGCACTTTATCTAAGTGATATTGAAGGCAATGGAATAGAAGTATATTATGATAAAGATGAAAGTACTTGGGACACAAAAGAAGATGGCAGAATAATAGGAGTAACAGAACCTATTGATGCTACTCACCTGCTTGATATTTCTGAAACTGTAATTCCATATTCTTTACCAGTAGGAACTATTATTGGTCATGTTCATCTAAGTGTTCAAAACTCTACAGTTTCTTCTAACTTCTATCAAGAAGTACTAGGTTTTAGTGATAAATTCACCGTAGCTAGTGCAAGTTGGATTGCTTACGGGAATTACCACCACCATCTAGCTGTTAATCACTGGGGAGGTCCTAATCTAAGCCTTAGACAAAAAGGAACTCCAGGTTTGAGATCATTTTGAAATTCTATTTATTGATGAGGGTTGCTTACAACAAAGTTGTGGAAAATATATATAACAACACTAAAATTATCTCTGAATATGACGATAAAATTATCATTAATGATCCTAATGGAATTGAAATTCATTTAATAAAAGAAGTATAATATCTAAAAATATTTATGTGAGTGACTTATCAAAATCAAGTTTTCTAAAAATTAAGATTTTTGAGTCACTCTCCATTTGTTTTTCATTCGCTTATCTTCCTAGCTTTTATGATATAATAAGAATATTATTTTTATCAGAAGGAGGACCTATGCAAGAATTTTATAGCTCAATTTGGTGATTTTGCGCCTATAATCTATTTGCTATTAGCATCAATATTACCAATATTTTTATTCCCACCAGGGATATTTTTCTGCAATTAGGGGGTATCTTTTGGTTTTTGTACATGGGTTTATCCTATCGATAATTTCTGCAATGATATATACTAGTGCAATGTTTTTTTATTGCAAGATACTTTTGCCAGTGATTATGTAGAAAAATACTTAGCAAAAACTTACTAAAAAGCAATACGATACAATCTTCGGTATTAGTGAAAATAAATTAACTTTTAGTTTTAATAATTTATAGACTTATACCTGTTCTACCTAACAGTGTTATTTGCTATTCATACGGTTTAACTAGAATATCTTTTTAAAAATATTTCATCGGAAATCTTATTAGCCTTATTCCAGGGAAACTGATTTGGTTACACTTTGGTACAACTCTTTAACAACATTGGAAGTATAGAATTTTTTTATACGGTATAATTATTGTTTTGGCCTTTATGGTTATAAGCTCAAAAATATCAAAAAGATTTAATAAATAAGTATAAAAAGCTAGTGATTCTATTTAAAGATTCACTAGCTTGTTTATATAACTCTATATCAATGACCACCCCTGAAAAGGGTGGTTTTTCTCTAATTTTAACTTTTTCTTTTTATTATACTTGTTAATGTTAAAGTTACACCAACTATAACTACATAAATCAATTCTTTAGTAGCTAGATTCCATGCACCTTGACCGAAATATAAAATATTTTTTACTCCGTCAAATAACATACGCATTGGTAACCATGGTAACACCCAATCTGTATAGAAACTACTTAGCATTTCAGGTGCTAATGATAGCAATGGTAATGAAAAGAATAGTAGTAAAACAGCCAGTGGAACTCCTGCTAGTCCTATTAAGCTAATTGTACCAAAGATTATCGTCATAAATGCGAATGTTGCAATACTTAAGAATGTTGCAATACCTGAATAATTATCTACTGTCACTCCTAAAATCCTTTCTGAGAAATACGGAGCCAGTAAGCCTACTGTTATAGAAACTAAAACCTAATATACATAGTTGAACTATTTTTGTACTACTCTATTTTTAATTGAGTTCTCCTCTTTACGACTATACATAAATAATAATACTCCTACTAAAGAAGACATCCAAATTGGTGAAAAATATGCTGATGGGGCAGTTGAGAAAATCACCAGTAGTATTAATATTCTCTACATTAACTTTAACTGGATTCATTAAGTTTCCAATTACTTTTTGCTGGTAAAAGGCTTATTTGATGCTTCAGCTTTTTATTATTTGTTTACTAGCCATCTCCCATTTTTATTTACAACCCGTGTAAGAATTTGTGAGACTTGAGATGAAAGTTGACTATTCATGCCTTGGTTAACAAGTACTGTGAATTCAGGAGTTTGTGGATTCGAAGACACTAATGTAGCTAAAGATTTTTGTGTAATTTTTTCTGGAATAACAATTGCACCATAGTATTCTTTTATTATTCATTTTCTCTATAGCTTCATCTTTACTATCTACTTCTACCCATTTTACACTAACATTATCATTTAAAGTTGAGTTTTCTTTTAAGCTTTTCTATCATCGCAGTAGTTGTTTCATTTTTATCTTGATTTACTATCGCGAGAGGTAAATCTGTAATTTTTTGGATTTACTGTTGGTATTTGAGTACTCATAAATATACTCAATATTACTGCGACAACAGAAAGAAGTATTCCTGTTATTTTTCCATATTTTTTTCATTTTCTTTTCCTCTATTTCGATTATAGATATTTTTATTCTTTTTATTCGAAATTCTTTCTTTATATTTTTTCAACACCTTGTTTTGCTTTTTGATGTTTATATTATATAATTTTTAGAAATAAAAACGAGAATCAAATTACTACAATTTGTTGCATTTTTAGATAAATTATTATTAATTGTCTCTTATTTAATATAAAAAGAGGATATTTCTATGGTATATATATAACAAAAACTCGAAAAATTCGAAGAATCATTACTTAAATTAATGGAAACAAAAAATTCGAAGCGATTACTGTTAATAATATTACAGAACTTGCCAATGTTAATCGTTCAACATTTTATAGGCATTATTTTGACAAATATGAATTGTTAGAAAAAAATTGAAGATAATATTTTTAAATGATGTTCTTACTTATCAATCTAATATCATAAATAATATCAATAAAAATGAGATTACTAAAGACTTTAAACTTACAGACTATGTTAGTCCTGATAAAAACTTTTTATTGTATACAAAGAGCGTTTAAATGAAATAAAAATATTGCTTGGTTACAATGGAAGTAACAGCTTTTGATTCGTCTTACTATGCTTGATTTTTTTAAAAATCATTTAATCTTGCAAATTTTAATGCTAGCAATCAAGAAGTAGAATTGTTATTTCAATTTTTAGTTGGAAGTTTTGTGTCTATATTAGATTACTGGACAGATAATCAGGAGTTAACACCTACTGAACTTTTTATTTTACAGTTCTTTAATATCTAATGGAGTAGTCAATTTTTCTAAAGGACAAAATGATATACAAAAAGGGAGTGACTCAAAAATCATGATTTCTTAAGAAACAAGATTTTTATTAAGTCACCCCCGCACAATTTATTAGATATCTAAAAAGCTTTTATAAAGCGAAATTAGATATCAATAAACCACTGCGTCTATGAGTTATCATATACACTTTGTTGAAAATTTAGGACTTTTTGGGCAGCCCCTTTCATTGATATTAGAATGTTTTTCTAATATTTTTAATTTTTTTGTTAAACTCACGTCTTGGCATCATAATATTATTATCACACTTTTAGGCATTTTTATCTTTATATCTGCCCCCATACGTGTAATTTGCCATCTATTCGTGCCACAAGGGTGTTGTTTTTTTCATTTCAACTATATCATTTAATTCGTATTCCACAATCCAACCTCCTATTTTTTTCTTCATTCGATGTTAATAAAGATTCAAACTCTCTATAAAAATCACGTCTTAACATTGTTTCCACATCTTGTTTTTTTCCAACTTTTTGCTTTTTCCAATAACATGAATCGTAACAACATTATCTGCAATTTTTTTCTATATAATCGATATGTAATTTATCATTTTTATATAATAAATCATGATATTCTTTAGAGTTATTAGCATTATTAATTACTTTGTTTACTCGATCTTCTATCTCTTCAATAGATTCATCAATTTTTATTGGTAACTCTACTAAAGCTAAGTTGTACATTAATGAGTAATTTACAACTTGATTAATAGTTCCATTCGGAATAAAGTAAACTTCACCATTTTTAGAACGGATCTTAGTAGAACGTAAACCAAGTGACATTACATAGCCACCCGCAATAAAAAGCTGCTTGGTTATATATTTTTACATTATCTCCTACATCAAATTGTCCTTCAAGAATAATGAAAAATCCAGATATAATATCTTTAACTAAACTCTGTGCACCAAAACCAATAGCTACCGATGCTATACCTGCACTGGCAACAATACTCGTAGTATTAACTCCTAAGATTGATAATACTTGGAAAAATGCAATAAAGTATATTGTATAACGAACTGCACTTTCTAACAAGTTTATGTAACGTTTCTGATCTTTTCTCATTAAACTTTATATTAAACTTCTTATTGGCATTATCTCTAGTTGTCATCATATAATCAATAATTTTATTAAAAGATACGAACTAGAAATTGATGCAATAATAAAAATTACAATTATAAGTAATAGTTTTTTTCTAAAACTGTGATAAGTAAATCAGTGTTGCTTACTGATGTTTTTAATCTTTTCAATAAAATTCATAATTACTCATCCTTGAATAATGAAATAATACGTTCAAATTCATCATTATCTTTGAACTCAATTTCTATCTTACCTTTTTTTATTTACGACCTTTGTTTTAATCGTTACAGAAGTTCCTAGACGTTTTTTAAGATATGTTTTCTTGTTCTTCTATAAAATATCCTTAGCTTTTAGGTTTCTTAACTTCTTTTCGGTTTTTAATAACTTTAGCTACATATTCTTCTAATTCACGAACTGACATTTTTCTATCAATTACTATATCACAAACTTCTAGCATAGCTTTTTTTGTTTTTTTAATGAAAGTAAAGTTCTTGCATGAGCAGCACTTAATTAATCCTTGCTCAGCTTTATTTTTTTAATCTCTGTTGGTAAGTTTTTAATAGTCGTAAACTATTTCGCGATATATGGGTCTACTTTTTCCCAAGTTTTTTTAGCTAATTCTTCTTGAGTTAATGACATCTTTATCCATCAGATTTTTTATAACTTTCTGATTCTTCTAAATGCTGATAAATCTTCACGTTGTAAGTTTTCTAATACCCTGCAAAAGACCATCATTTCTTCATCAGTCATCTCTTTTAATAATAGCTGGAATTTCTTTTTCTACCTAATAGTTCAAAAGCTCTATAACGACGTTTCACCCTGCTATAATATAGTAACCTTTTACAGCTTTTTTTACACTATAGGCTGTAATAAATCCATTTTTTTCAATAGATTCTTTTTAATTCATTTAACTTTTCTTCATTAAAAATAAGTTCGTGGTTGATATGGATTTTTCTTAATCTCTTCTAAAGAAATTTCTACAAACTTTTATCATTATCTGTTACTAATTCTACATTTTTCTGTAGCGAAAGATTGCATCAAGTCCACGCCCTAAATCCTTTACCTAATTTTCTTAGCCACGTTCAATCACCTCTTTAGCTAATGATAAAGTATTGTTTTTGCTCCATTTAGAATTTTTTAGCATACTCAATAATTGGTTCTCCAAAACTTGGTGCTTCACTTAAACTTACAGTTCTTGCAAATAACTGTATTAAATGCTTTATCTTTAAAGTGTTCTCTAACTTGCTCAGCTACCTGATTAGAAATATTAGTTCTACTATCAGTCATAGTAAGTAATACACCGAAAAATATCTAATTTTAGAGTTCAAGATGCTTTTTAACTATATTAAATGTATTCATTAAGCTGACTAAGCCCTTCTAGAGCATAATATTCTGTTTGTACAGGGATAATTACACCCACTAGCTGCAGTTAGTGAATTTAATGTAATAAGACCCTAATGATGGAGGACAATCGATTACTACATAATCATATTTTTCCTTTAATTTCTGAAATTGCATTTTTTTCAGTACGTTGTTCTCGACTAATTGCTGAAACTAGTTCAACTTCTGCACCCTGCTAAAGCTATACTAGATGGAACTATATCTAAGTTTTCATATGCTGTTTTTAATGATTACATCATTGATATCTAACTTCATCAACTAAAGTATATTATAAACTGATTGTTCTATAGCTGCTTTATCAACACCTACTCCACTAGTTGCATTAGCCTGTGGATCAGTATCTATTAATAATACTTTTTTTCTTTAAATGTGCTAAAGATGCAGCTAGATTAATAGCTGTAGTAGTTTTTCCTACTCCACCTTTTTTTGATTACATATCGCTAAAATTTTTCATCTATTTACCTCCTCTATTAAATGTATCTAGGTACTAGTAACTTTACTAACAATACTTTCCATATCTTTCTTCTTCTTCTTTATTTAAGACTAACTCATATTTTTTTCTTCTAAGTTTTTGCTATATCTTTTTGTAAGTCTTAGCTAATATTTTTCTGAGCATCATAATTAGTCAGTGTTGAATCATTACTTTTTATTTCATTTTTTATTTCTTTAAATAAGTATCAATTCTTTCTTCTGTTTGAGAAACATTTAAACTTTCTGTGATAAAATCTGATTCAATAGTTTTTCTCTTGAGCACTAGGATCTAATTTTAACCATTGCACGCCCATGTCTTTCAGTAATTCTTTTAGAATTAATAGCATCAACTACTTTACTCACATAATTTTAAGTAATCGTAAGCTTATTAGCTACAGTAGCCTGTGTTTTTCCTAAAGTGACTTTTGCTAATTCATCTTGATGTTAGATTTATTGATACTTAATAATTCTTGATATGCATGAGCTTCTTCAATAGGAGTTAATTCTTCCCTTTGAATATTTTTCAATTAAAGCTAGAGTAGCCATCTGTTCATTAGTTAGCTCTTTAACAATAGCTTTTAGTTGTAGGATACTGCTAAATACTTTTAGAGCACGTAAACGTCGTTTCTCCCAGCTATTAAGTTCATAAAAATCCATTACCCATATCTCTTACAGTTATAGACTGCAATAAATCCCATTTTGTTTTAATTGATTCTGCTAATTCTTTTATTTTTTTCTTCAGTAAACTCTCTACGAGGTTGGTACTTGTTAGGTACAATCTTTTCTATCTAATTTCTCTAAGTACATCATCATCAGATATACCCTACCTTTTTCAGCTCTTTGAGTTAAATCATATAATTTACTAAAATGGTTTTACACTTTCACTCATATTTTACCTCCTATAGATTCAAACACAATACTACAATAACATACTTTTTATAAAAATGTCAAAAATATTTCCCAAATAAAAAATCACTCAAAAACTCTATATTTTAAAAGGCATTACTCAAAATATATTTCCTAAAATATACTTAAAATATATAACTTTATAAACAAAAAAAAAGTAATCTAAATTGATATACTTCAATCAAACAGGGACGGCAGGAATCGAACCCACACCAAAGGTTTTTGGAGACCTTTGTTCTACCGTTAAACTACGTCCCTAAGAATGGTGGGAAGAAGTGGATTCGAACCACTGAACCCTAAGGAGCGGATTTACAGTCCGCCGCGTTTAGCCTCTTCGCTATCTTCCCAAAATATAAAAAAATGCCGGCCAGAGGACTTGAACCCCCGACCCTACTGATTACAAGTCAGTTGCTCTACCAACTGAGCTAGGCCGGCAACATGGTGCCTCGAGACAGAGTCGAACTGCCGACACATGGAGCTTCAATCCATTGCTCTACCAACTGAGCTATCGAGGCATTATTAAATTTTTACATAAAAAAATGGCGGTCCCGACGGGAATCGAACCCGCGATCTCCTGCGTGACAGGCAGGCGTGATAACCGCTACACCACGGGACCTAGTTATTAAAAATTGCGGGAGATGGATTTGAACCATCGACCTTTGGGTTATGAGCCCAACGAGCTGCCAGACTGCTCCATCCCGCGATAATAAAAAAATGGAGGAGGAAAGAGTTCGAACCCCTGCGAGCTTTTACACTCCTGTCGGTTTTCAAGACCGATCCCTTCAGCCGGACTTGGGTATTCCTCCTTAAAAATGGTGGACTCTGCAGGACTCGAACCTGCGACCGATCGGTTATGAGCCGATAGCTCTAACCAACTGAGCTAAGAGTCCGTGTTCCTTTAGAATTCACTAAACTATTTATTGGTGGCGGCAGAGGGGATCGAACCCCCGACCTTACGGGTATGAACCGTACGCTCTAGCCAGCTGAGCTACGCCGCCAATAAAGGCTTAAATTCAATATTTAAAATGGTGGAGCCTAGCGGGATCGAACCGCTGACCTCCTGCGTGCAAAGCAGGCGCTCTCCCAGCTGAGCTAAGGCCCCTAAATAATAATTTTTAAAATGGTCGGGAAGACAGGATTCGAACCTGCGACCCCTTGGTCCCAAACCAAGTGCTCTACCAAGCTGAGCTACTTCCCGTTTCGATTAAATGGCGCGCCCAAGAGAGTCGAACCCCTAACCTTTTGATCCGTAGTCAAACGCTCTATCCAATTGAGCTATGGGCGCTAATATAATGGTGCCGAGGACCGGAATCGAACCGGTACGGTATTGCTACCGCAGGATTTTAAGTCCTGTGCGTCTGCCAGTTCCGCCACCCCGGCACTATATTAACTATTGGAGCGAAAGACGGGATTTGAACCCGCGACCCTCACCTTGGCAAGGTGATGTTCTACCCCTGAACTACTTTCGCGAATATCTAGAAATGGTGCGGGTGAAGGGAGTCGAACCCCCACGCCGTGAGGCGCTAGATCCTAAGTCTAGTGCGTCTGCCAATTCCGCCACACCCGCAAAAGAATGGTGAGCCATGAAGGACTCGAACCTTCGACCCTTTGATTAAAAGTCAAATGCTCTACCAACTGAGCTAATGGCTCTAATTAGAAATGGTGCCGGCCAGAGGACTTGAACCCCCGACCTACTGATTACAAGTCAGTTGCTCTACCAACTGAGCTAGGCCGGCATAAATGGTGGAGGTTAACGGGATCGAACCGCTGACCCCTTGCTTGTAAGGCAAGTGCTCTCCCAGCTGAGCTAAACCTCCAAATCAAAAAGCCTGGCAACGTTCTAGTCTCGCAGGGCGTAAACCCAACTTCATTCGACGCTAAAGAGCTTAACTTCTGTGTTCGGTATGGGTACAGGTGTGTCCTCTTCGCTATCGCCACCAGACGAAAAACTTCATACATCTATTATATCATCATTTATTCCTTTTGTCAACACTTTACTCTAAAAGAACTTTCACTTGATTAAGTCCTCGACCTATTAGTATTAGTCAGCTGAATGTGTTACCACACTTACACTCCTAACCTATTCTCCTTGTCGTCTTCAAAGGGGTCTTAATATCCGTGGGAAATCTCATCTCGAGGGGGGCTTCATGCTTAGATGCTTTCAGCTCTTATCCCTTCCATATTTAGCTACCCAGCTATGCCACTGGCGTGACAACTGGTACACCATTGATATGTCCATCCCGGTCCTCTCGTACTAAGGACAGCTCCTCTCAAATTTCCTACGCCCACGACGGATAGGGACCGAACTGTCTCACGACGTTCTGAACCCAGCTCGCGTACCGCTTTAATGGGCGAACAGCCCAACCCTTGGGACCGACTACAGCCCCAGGATGCGATGAGCCGACA